>ERZ1673743.36-NODE-36-length-209829-cov-31.341320_pt1 | contig 209829 bp, 183 predicted proteins | sample MGYA00580197_ERZ1673743 | MGnify/ENA primary metagenome ERZ1673743 (study PRJEB41218, sample SAMN15661795) | gut metagenome | host: Homo sapiens | place: Canada: London | collected 2015-08-20/2019-03-30 | study: EMG produced TPA metagenomics assembly of...
AATCCTCGATTTACCTTGTTAGGTATTCGCTTGCTGATCAAAGCATGTTTTGATCTAGACAAAATATAGTTTTTCATCTCGCAGTTTACTGCAAGATAGAAAATCTTTTTGTCTTCTGAAATATCTTTTTTAAGATGTAATCTACATCTTTTATTTAGAATTTTCAGGGTTGTTTTACTGTTCAATTATCAAGCTTCTCTCAAGCGTTCCCGCTTGTTTTGTTGATCGCTTGTCTTGCGCGACAACGATATATAATTTACCACGCTTATCGTCATATGTCAACACCTTTTTTGAAATTTTTTTAATTTTTTTTATTTTTCCCTAAATCTGCCATTTCGGCATAGGACAATCAAATCACTTCATACCCTGTAAATAAGTATATTTCAACGCTGTTTACAGCTTTTCGAAAGGACTTGTCATGAAGCACTTCAAATTCCATTCAGATTTTGGTTCCTTCCTTCAATGTGGACTTTTTATTCTGTCTGTTATTTTAATTTCAGGGATTTCCATTTCCTATGGACAGAATCGTCTAAAAAAGGGTTCCGTTGCAACACAGGCGGACATTTCCCCTTCCGGCAGCGCTGCTCCGTCTTCAAATACATATTCAAAAAGTCCCAAAAAACTTCCTATATACTGTGTCGATACCCCGGAAAAGAAAATTTCTCTGTCCTTTGACGCTGCCTGGGGCAATGAAGACACCCAGAAGATTATGGATATTCTGGACAAATATAAGGTACATGTTACCTTTTTTATGACAGGAGGCTGGGTAGAATCCTATCCTGACGATGTAAAGATGATTGCCAAAAGAGGACATGATCTGGGAAATCACAGCCAGAATCACAAACAGATGTCCCAGTTGTCTGCAGAAGAATGTAAAGAAGAGCTTATGTCTGTTCATAATAAAGTGAAAGAATTGACTGGAAAGGAAATGACTTTGTTTCGTCCCCCTTATGGTGATTATAATGATACCCTTGTAACCACTGCAAAGGAATGCGGCTACAACGCCATACAATGGGATGTAGACAGCTTAGACTGGAAGGATTACGGTGTGGATTCCATTATCAAAACAGTCTGCGAACACAAGCATCTTGGCAACGGTTCCATTATCCTGTGTCATAATGGTGCAAAATATACGGCAGATGCCTTGGAAACACTGATCACCACTCTTCGGGACAAAGGATATGAATTTGTTCCTATTTCTGAGCTGATCTACCCTGACAGTGATGAAATTGACACGGAAGGACGTCAGCATCCCTGCAATAGCTCCACAGCATTGTCATGTCCTTTTATTTGCCTTGATAAAACATAATAATCCAGCTGACAGATATTTTCCTCCTGCTCCAGCTGTGGGATGAATTTAACCGGCGGGATCAAAGTGCCTTCATTCTTCCACCGGATCAGTGCTTCTGGTATCTTTAATTTATAACTTTCATTTTACTTTATCTGCTGAATGGTGTACTATTGGATATGTGTCTTTTTGACATAATACCTATAATTTAGATCATTGTAATCCGGAGGAACAAATGATGAAAAAAAGAGAATCTTTTAATAATAGATGGGGATTTATCCTTGCCTGTATCGGATCGGCTGTCGGTATGGGGAATCTTTGGATGTTCCCCACCAGAGTTTCTATGTATGGCGGCGGCTCTTATCTGCTTCCCTATTTTATATTTGTAGCTTTGATCGGTTTTACCGGTGTAATTGGAGAAATGAGCTTTGGACGCGCTACGAAGTCCGGTCCCGTGGACGCCTTTGGCACAGCCTGCGAAATGCGGGGCCATAAAAAGATTGGTCGTATCCTCGGATATATTCCCGTCCTCGGCTCCCTTGCCATGGCGATTGGTTATACGGTTGTTATGGGCTGGATCCTGAAATATATGATTGGATCTTTTACCGGATCAACTCTTGCCCCGGCAGATGCCGATGGCTTTGGAACGGAATTTGGCAGTATGGCAACTTCCTTCGGCAATAACCTGTGGCAGATCATCGCTCTTGGCATCGGTTTCGTCATTCTTGTATTCGGAGTCAATCTTGGCATTGAACTTGCCAATAAGATCATGATGCCCGTTTTTTTCTGTCTCTTTGTAATTCTGGGAATTTATGTAGCCTTCCAGCCGGGTGCTATAAATGGCTATAAATACATTTTTCAGATTGAACCAAAGGCCCTTGCCGATCCAAAAACCTGGATCTTTGCACTGGGACAGGCATTCTTTTCTCTATCCGTTGCAGGAAACGGTACTCTGATCTATGGATCTTATCTGTCCGACGAGGAAGATATCCCTGCAGCAGCCGGAAGAGTTGCTTTATTTGACACCCTTGCAGCCCTCCTGGCCGCTCTCGTGATCATCCCTGCTATGGCAACTACCGGTGCCCGTCTCAACCAGGGAGGTCCCGGACTGATGTTTATTTATCTTCCTGCATTATTCAAATCTATGCCGGGAGGATATCTGATCGCTATCATATTTTTTGTGGCAGTCTTTTTTGCCGGTCTCTCCTCTCTGATTAACCTCTATGAGGCACCGATCGCAACAGTACAGGAATTATTTCATTTAGACCGCAGGGTATCCTGTGGAATCATTGCTATTATCGCCTTGGCGATTTCCCTCTGTATTCAGGGCATTGTATCCGGATGGATGGATCTTTTGTCGATCTATATCTGTCCTCTCGGTGCCGGCCTGGCAGGAGTTATGTTCTTCTGGGTATGTGGCCAGAAATATGTAGAAACCCAGGTTAATACCGGAAGAACAAAACGGTTTAACGGAAAGTTTCTTCCGGTCTGTAAATATATCTACTGTCCAATCTGTCTTCTTGTCTTAATTTTAGGCATTATTTTAGGAGGAATCGGCTGATGCCGTTCCTCCTTTTATTATTATATCTGTTTTATTGTCTTATTATGATCTGTCTTTTGATTCGACAACGATGAGGACACCTGATTGAATCTGTATCCGGGCAGCATCTGAGCTTTCATCCATCTCATTGCTGATTGCACGGGCAATCCCCACCTCTAAAGTATAATCCTCTATAAGATACTTCAGCCCCTGTAATGTAACGCCTGTGACCTGTGTGGTAAGAGGAAGCAGAGATAAATACTTTCCATAAAAATCCTCACGCCGGATCTGCAGGGTTTGATCCATCAGCCGGATCCTGTTCTGTGGATCTGCAATATACGCCGGAACTCCTTTTTTTAACGGAAGCATCAGAATATTTACATTGGCCAGAAAATGATCAAGTCTTCCTCCGGTTGCTCCCAGAATATGAATCTCTAATGCTCCTTTTTCCAAAATCCATTCTATCACAAGCTGTGTGTCAACATAATCCTTTTCTTTAGGATAACGCACCCATTCACAGGCTTCCGATCCGGCCACTGTTCCATTCCGGTAAGATTCCAGAATTTGTGGGGTCACACTGTCAAAATCCCCCATAAAATAGTGCACAGGGAGTTTCAGACGATATGCCGTATTTAATCCGGAATCTGCACAGATCACCGTATCATAGCTGATCGAATCAATATATTTCCGGACAAATTCCAGGTCCACTTCTCCTCCGGTAATCAATAAAACTTTTCCCAACATATTATTTATTCCGTTCTCTCCTGATTTCTCTTACAGAAGCCTCAAATTCCCTGCGATCTCTCTGTTTCTGAATCTGTCTGCGTTGTACATCATAAATATAACGAATCAGCTTCTGATCAGATTCTTCATAAATACAGCCATAATAATAACGGAATCTGCGGTTTCCTTTTGGATGATCATCCACTCGTACAATGCTGCATCGAACCTGCAATGGACCATAATCTGAAGGGATCCTTGTGTAAAAACTGTTTTCAATTTCCAAAAGCTCATTGCTGTAAAATCCCATCCCGGTTTCACTGATATCATGAACAAAGCCTCGGATCTTTCTCTCCTCCGCTTCCTTCATGGGAACCATTCGCAATCTTTTTTCTATAAACACCTTACCGGATCGGTCATCCTCTTCCCGCTCCAGTTCAACGCCGTTTCCATCGACAAATGCCTCATACTCCTCTTTTACGAGGGGCACATAAGACAGTCTCTGTCTGTTGCCCGGAACCTGATAAAATCCAATTTCCACATCGGCATCAATGTTCACCCGGTATGCCTGCCTGCGGTTAAATGACTGTCCCTTATTCACAATCTCAAAGTAATGAACAGGTTCATCATCCAGCATTGCCAGTCCCGCCTTTACATTAAGCCACTCCCACATCTGGTCCTCGCTGCGGTATACCAGACGTATTTTATCCTCCGGACGAAATTTAAAGGCTCTGCCACCAGCCATAATCGCTGTCAGACAGATTTTTTTCACTCCCGTTTTTTCGACCTTGCTGACCAGACGATACCGATATCCGTCCCGGTCCACATAAATCTCCATTGTTTTGCCAAGTGCAATATTCTCAAGAAGCACCGGCGATCACCTCCTGTAAATCCCTTACATTTTCTCTGATGTTTCCACGAAAAACTGCTGTTCCCGCCACGGCAATATCCGTTCCATGTTCTATGATCTTTGTCAGATTTTCCCGGTTCACCCCTCCATCCAGCTCAATCTGATAAGATAATCCTTTTTCCTTCCGAAGCCGATCCAGCTCCTTCACCTTCTCTAATGTCTGCGGTATCAATTTCTGACCACCAAATCCCGGTTCTACCCCCATTACAAGAACCATATCAATCTGATCAAGATAAGGCAGAACTGCATCTACCCCCGTTGCCGGATTTACACTCAAAGCTACCTTGATCCGATACTGTTTCATTTCATCAATGGTCTTTTGTATATCACTGCAAGCCTCCACATGGACAGTAATACTGTCAGCACCGGCTTCCACAAACTCCCTGATATATCTTACCGGCTCCTGTATCATCAAATGTACATCAAAAAACATACCACAATCCTTACGTATAGAACGTATCACAGGCATACCAAAAGAAATCGACGGTACAAATGCCCCATCCATCACATCAATATGAAGAACTTTTGTACCACTTTTCTCCAGGGTATGCAGCTGCTCACCCAAATGCGTAAAATCGGCTGACAATATTGACGGTGCTAATTCACTCATAGCGATACCATGCCTTTCTTGGAATCTGTTTAATATTTTTTTTGCTGACGCAATTCCTCATAAAATTGTTTATAATTTTCGTATCTTGCTGATGGAATCTCCTGTTTTTCTAACGCATCTTTCACACCACAATCCGGCTCATTAATATGAACACATCCCAGAAAACGACAGGCATTGGATGCTTCTTCAAACTCAGGATAATAATGTCTTAAATCTTCCTTTTCTACATCCGGCAGACGCAGAGAAGTAAAGCCCGGTGTGTCCATAATATAGGTCTGATTCCCAATGCAGAACAGCTCTGTATGGCGGGTCGTATGACGTCCTCTTTTGATCTTCCGGCTGATCTCCCCTGTCTCCATCTGCGCTTCCGGAAAAAGCAGATTCATAACAGATGACTTTCCAACACCGGAGGGTCCTGCCATTACAGTGGTTTTTCCCTCCAATACTTTCCGCAGATGATCCATTCCTGTCCCATTTACGGTACTTGTCACCAGTACCTCAGCTCCACAGGAACGATATTGCGATACAATCGCCTGTATCTCCTCTTCTTTCTGATCATCACATTTATTAAAGCAGATGGTTACCGGAATATCCTGTGTCTGCATCATTAACAGAAATCGATCCAGCAAATTCAGGTTGGGTTTCGGAAAGGACAGTGCAAACACAACAACAGCCTGGTCCACATTTGCGGAAGCCGGACGTATCAATGCATTTTTTCTGGGCAATATCTCCTGAATATTCCCCAGTTTTTTCTCCTCATCCAGCATTTCAAACTCTACATTGTCCCCAACTAATGGTTTAACGTTCCGGTTACGAAATATCCCCTTCGCCTTACACTCAACCAGCATATCCTTCTCTGCTGATTCGGGATGAATATAATAAAAGCCGCCTACTCCACGAATAATTTTTCCAGTCATCATTTTGCTATTTTCTGGAAGTCAACAGAATACGTTCCTATCGTCTGTCCATCCTTACTTACTGTAATAGTCCCACTGTTTTCGCTCCAACCCTTAATTGGAAATTCTTTCGGAAAATCATCATATTGCAGTGTTCCACTCCATACTGCCTGTGATTTTCCATCCTGTGTCAGAACCACCTTGATCATCGCCGGATCCTCATCAGGACTACTGAATGGATTATCACTTACGGTAACACTTCCCTCATAGCTGTAAGATGTCTCCTCCGTTTTCGGCGTTGCCGTCGGCTCAACTGCCTTTGATCCCAGACTGACAGAATACTGAACAATACTGCCCTTCTCTACCTTGGAACCGGATTTCTGTGTCTGACTGATAACAGTTCCTTTTGTCTTATCTGAATAAATATATGTTACTTTTGATTTTAAACCTGCGGCTGTCAATCTCTCCTGTGCCACGGATTCTTTCTTGCCCACCAGATTTGGAACTACGGCCTGATCCCCCTCAGCCCCCAGACTGATCACAAGATTTACACTGGTTCCCTCATCTACACTGGAACCGATCACTGGATCCGTGCTGATTACATTGCCCTTTGCAACAGTATTGTTATACTCCTCTGACACAGAGCCTACCTTCAGTTTGGCTGCTTCAATCATAGTTTTTGCATCAGCTTCTGTCTTATTGGATACATCCGGGATCGCAACACCTGATCCCTGACTGTAATAAATAGTAACACGGGCACCCTCATCAACCATCTCGCCCTCTGCCGGCTCCTGATCCGTAACAACATTCGGATCTTCATCGGCCTCCACCGGCTTTAACTGCCAATGAAGCTTATTGTCCGTCAGCAGCTGTTCTGCATCCTCCAGAGTCTTTCCGACAATTCCCGGTACCGGCACCTGACCATCCTCGGCCGCTGCTGCAGTTGCTGTCGGTGTTGCCGTTGCGGATGCCACATCCTTCGATTTGCCGGAATGTCCCCACCATCCGGCAAATTTACCAATGATAAGCACTACTCCAATAATAATGATCACTGCGACAACAGCGCTGCAGATCTTTAATATCTTTTCCAGCTTCGGATCAATCGCATCATCCTCATAATATGGCTCTTCTGCATCATAAGCATCCTCCCGGACAGGATCCACTGTTCTGGAAGCTTCTTTGATCGCATTTAATTCAATATCTGATATTTTTTTGGTTGGAGAAGGATCTACTACCATAGACTCCAGCTTTACATACTCTCCGTCCGGCTCATTGACAGCCCGCTTTAAATCGGCGATCAGGGCAGCTGCATTCAGATATCGCAGCTCCGGCTTCTTCTGCATACACTTTCGGACAATCTTTGACAAACTCATCGGGATCTCCGGATCCAGCTCATGAAGCGGAACCGCCTCCTCCTGGATGTGAGACAGAGCTACTGCTACCGTACTGTCTCCCTCAAACGGAACATTACCGGAAAGCATTTCATACATTGTAACCCCCAGAGAATAGATATCACTTTTCTCATCACTATAACCACCCCTCGCCTGCTCCGGACTGATATAATGTACCGAACCCATGGCATTGGAAGTGATCGTATTGGATGTGGCTGCCTTGGCAATTCCAAAATCCGTAACCTTTACCTTGCCCTCTTTGGATATAATGATATTCTGTGGCTTAATATCGCGGTGAATAATATGGTTGTCATGAGCCGCTTCCATACCCTGTGCGATCTGAACCGCGATTCCCACAGCCTCATTGACATCAAGCTTTCCCTTTTTTTCGATGAATTTTTTCAAGGTAATTCCTTCAACCAGCTCCATCACGATATAATTATAATTTTCATCCTCGTCAACATCATATACATTTACTATATTCGGATGTGACAAACCTGCTACTGACTGTGCTTCCGCACGGAATTTTGCCACAAACTTTGCATCACTGCTGTATTCCTGACGCAGTACCTTAATAGCTACAAAACGGTTTAACCGGTGATCCTTTGCTTTGTACACATCTGCCATTCCACCTGAGCCAACTTTATCTATAATCTCATAACGATCACTAATCATCATACCCGGACCTATCATGCTTTTCCTCCAATCTATACCTGAACAAGTACGGCTGTGATATTGTCACTGCCGCCATTATAATTTGCCTGATCAATCAATTTGTCTCCGGCTTCCTCCAGAGATCCTGCGTGATGAATGATATACTCAATTTCTTCATCCTCTACCATATTCGTCAATCCATCGCTGCAAAGCAGAATCACATCGCCCTCCTGCACCTGCAGTTCAAAATAATCTGCCTGAACCATCTCGTCAATTCCCAGCGCACGGGTAATAATATTTTTTTGCGGATGAACTCTCGCTTCACTTTCTGTTATATTTCCGATCTTTACCATTTCCTCTACCAGAGAATGATCTGTCGTAATCTGCTGTAATTCATCCCTCAATAAATATAAACGGGAATCGCCAATGTTGGCAACATAAAGAGTCTCCTCCTGTAATGTACATGCCACCATCGTGGTTCCCATGCCTTCATATTCGCTATCCTCCTGTGCCGATTCATAAACGGCACGATTTGCATATGTGATGGCTTCCTCAAAAATCGTTACCGGCGTCTTGCTGGCACTTTCTCTGATCTGATAAACCATATTTTCAATGCATAACCGCGAGGCACGGTCTCCTGCTTTATGGCCGCCCATTCCATCCGCCACGATAAACAGATTTCGGAAACTACCCACTGGGTTGTCACTGCAAAACAAGCTGTCCTGATTCATGGTGCGCTTAATGCCGACATCCGTTTTTGAATATGACTTCATGTAGTTTCCCTCCTTTGTCTTTATTTCGTAAATGATTCCAGACTGCAAATAATGTCTGAATATTTATTTCTTCTGCATATACTCATTATAATACACAATACATTTTACTATAGTGTCCATAAAAAGGCAAGCAAAATCAAGGAAGCACCGTTATTTCTGATTTTTATTTCTCAGTTGTCCACAAGCCGCATCAATATCGCTTCCCATTTCCCGGCGTATTGTCACGTTAATATGATGCTTTTCCAGTTCCGTCTGAAACTGTCTGATATTTTCAGGAACAGACCGGCTTCCCATTCTGCCCTCTACCGCATTTAAAGGAATCAGATTGACATGACACAACATTCCCTTAAGACGTGAAGACAGCTCCTGTGCATTTTCTCTGCTGTCATTGGTTCCCTGCACCATAGTATACTCAAATGTGACGCGTCTCCCGGTCTCCTCGATATATGCACGACACGCCTCCAGAATTTCATTCAGGGAAAAACGGTCTGCCACCGGCATCATCTGTCGGCGGATCTCATCATTAGGTGCATGAAGAGAGATCGCCAGCGTAATGGTCAGCTCCTCTTTCATCAGATCGTAGATCTTCGGAACAAGACCACAGGTCGATAAAGTAATATTCCTCTGACTGATATGAAGACCGTTTTCATCGGACAGCATCCGGATAAAGCGGATCACATTTTCATAATTGTCCAGGGGCTCCCCGATTCCCATAATAATCACGTTGGAAACTCTCTCCCCGATATGTCTCTGAATCTCATAGATCTGATCTAATATTTCAGAAGCAGCCAGGCTCCTTGTTAATCCTCCCACCGTAGAGGCACAGAAACGGCAGCCCATCCGGCAGCCCACCTGGGATGACACACAGACACTGTTGCCATGATGATATCTCATAAGCACTGTCTCCACCATATTACCATCAGAAAGCTCCATAAGATACTTCCTTGTCCCATCCTTTTTTGATATCTGTTCCCGGCGTATGGTAACACCTCCCAACGAGCACTCCCTCTGAAGTTTTTCCCGAAAGGCTTTTGACAGATTTGTCATTTCTCCAAAATCCCGCACCAGCTTCTGATGCATCCACAGATAAAGCTGTTTTGCACGGAACTTCTTTTCTCCCAATGTTTCAACAAACACCTGAAGCTCCTGCAGATCCATACTTTTAATATCCGTCTTTTCCATTATCACCAAGCTCCTTTCTGCGAAATGCAGCCAGGAAAAATCCATCTCCTCCGGCCAGATCCGGCAGAATCTGGATATATCCGTTCCCTGCTGTTTCACACTTTGCCGCTGCAGGCACGATATCCTCCAAAGATACCGGCTCAAACGGCAGGTTCTGCCTGATCCATTCTGCCTGCTGTTCATTTTCTTCCGGTGCAATGGTACAGGTACTGTACAATAATATTCCCCCCGGCTTGACATAGCGATACACGGTTTGAAGAATTTTTTTCTGCTGTTGTGCCAGAGTTTTAATATCCTGTAGTTTTGTTTTATATTTTATATCCGCCTTATGTCCGATCACGCCCAGACCGGAGCATGGAAGATCTGCTATCACGACATCTGCAGTTTTTTCCCATTCCGGCAAAAACTCCATGGCATCATGCTTTTTTAATTTCACATTGTGAAAACCTGTCCGGATCAGATTCTGCCGGATCAGTGATACCTTATCCTTTGTCAGATCACAGGCACGGATCAGCCCCTTTCCGTTCATTTTGTCCGCCAGATGAATGGATTTTCCTCCCGGCGCAGCACATACGTCGATCACCACACTTGATTCATCTACAGGTGCAGCAGCGCCTACGATCAGTGAGCTTTCATCCTGTACCTGAACCCAGCCGTTTTTAAATGCCTCCAGATCACCTAGTCTGCCGTAATTTTTTATATGAAGTGACACCGGAAATAATTTACCGGACTCCACCTTTACCCCCTGATTCTGAAGAGATGTGGTAATCTCATCCTTGGATGCCCTGGACAGATTGCAGCGCAGACTAATTCCCCGATCCTCCTGCAGGAAATTCTGCAGGATTGCTTCCGTCTTTTCAAAGCCATATTGATCAATAAAACGGGTTACGATCCATTCCGGCATGGAATACCATACCGACAGATGACGCACCTCATCCTTCGCCTTCGGATATGGCGTATCCTCATAAAAACGCACCACATTTCGCAGAACTCCATTTACAAAACCCTTCAGCGGAATCAGATGATTGGTACAGGCAAGCTTGACCGCTTCGTTACACGCCGCACTGTCCGGCACCTGATCCATATACATGATCTGGTATACCGCCAGCCGCAGGATCTCCCTTACCATAGGCTTCTGCTTTGCCACAGGTAGTTTAGAATACCGGTCGATCACATAATCAAGCTCAATACAGCGTTCAACGGTTCCCTCCACAAGGCGCATCAAGAACGCCCTGTCACGCTGCTCCAAAGGATATTTTTCTAAAATACTGTGAAGCACTTTATCACAATATTCTCCGTTTTCCATAATCGAAACCATTGCTTCCAACGCAAGCTGACGGGTACTTTTTGCTATTGTATTATAAACTGTTTTTCCCGCTGCCGGTCTTCCCGTATTATTTTTTTTATTGTCCTGGGGCATTCTGTCTTTCTTCCTCCATCAATGAAATATGCTATCCATACCACAATATTCCTTGTGCAATATGATCTTTGTTCTTTTGAATTTATAACTGTAGTATATAATGAAATATGGCAATTCACTTAGCTTCAGGAAAGTGTACTTCCCACTTCTAAAGTATATCCCCTCAGAAATGACTCGGCATCCATACGCTTTTTTCCTTCTAACTGCAGGGAATTGATCTTTAAAAGATCTTTTCCGGTCTGTACCATAAAGCTGTCCTTTTCCACCTGAACGATCCGGCCCGGCTCCCCCTTTGTCTCTGAAGGAACTACATCGGCATCCCAGATCTTAAGCATCTTTCCGGCCAGATGGGTATATGCACTTGGCCATGGATTCAGTCCACGGATGAGACGCTCGATGACCTCTGCGCTCTGGGTAAAATCAATCTCTCCCAAAGCCTTTGTAAGCATTTTAGCATAGGTATGCTTCTCATGCTCCTGCGGAACCGGCAACAATTCTCCCTTTTCCGCCAGATCAAGAGCCTCTAAGAGCAGCGGACCACCCAGCTCTGACAGCTTATCAAACAGACTTCCCCCCGTCTCTTTGGGAGCAAGCCGGTATTTTTCCACCAAAAGAATATCTCCGGTATCCAGTCCCTTGTCCATCTGCATAATGGTAACACCGCTCTCCGAATCTCCATCAATTACCGACCACTGGATTGGTGCTGCTCCCCGAAGCTTTGGCAGAAGGGATGCATGCACATTCATACAACCGTATTCCGGCAGGTTTAAAACAGTCTCCGGAAGGATCTGTCCAAAAGCAACCACGACGATCACATCCGGCTGTAATGCTTCAAGCTCCGGAAAAAATGCCGGATCCCTGACCTTTTCCGGCTGTAATACCGGCACTCCGGCCTCCATTGCCTTTTCCTTGACCGGGGAAGGCTGCAGCTTTCCGCTCCGTCCCTTCGGACGGTCCGGCTGTGTCACAACGCCAACCACGTCATGTCTGCTGTCAAGCAGCACCTGCAATGTAGGCACTGCAAAATCGGGGGTTCCCATAAATACAACTCTCATATTAATCTCCATTTCTGAGCAACTTATTACATAAAAACTCGCCTGTTCTAGTCCTGCTCCTCCAGATCGGAATTATTCATCAGCTCCCCCTCTACCAGAGAAACATATAACTGTCCATCCAGATGAGCGATTTCATGCTGAAATGCTCTCGCCAGAAGCTCCTCGCCTTCTACCACGATCTCTTCCATGTTTTCATTCAGTGCTTTAACCTTGCAATAATTGGCGCGGGTCACGATTCCTGTTTTGCCCGGTACACTTAAGCATCCCTCATAACCTGTCTGTTCTCCTGACTTTTCAATAATCTCCGGATTGATCAGAATGATCGGCTGATCTCCCTCCGGAGAAACATCGATTACAACGATCCGTTTCAGTACACCAACCTGCGGTGCCGCCAGACCAACTCCCTGTGCATCATACATGGTCTCCAGCATATCCTCGATCAGAGTCTGTGTCCTGGGAGTCATCTTTTTAACCTCCCTGGATTTCTGATATAATAATTCATCTCCAATAGTGCGTATTGTACGAAGTGCCATAATGCTACCTTCCTTTCTGGGAGACTCCTGTCTCCATCTTTATAGATTAAAATCAAACTGCAGTCTGCAGTCCCGGTATCTTTCCTGCGCTTTCATATATTGCTCCAGCATATTTTTGATCTGGCGAAGCACCCGGTAATCCCTGCATTTGGCATAAATAATATACCGATGCACATCCTTTGCTTTTGCCAGCGCCGCCGGAGCCGGTCCCAGGACCACTACCTGTTCATATTGTCTCATTTGCTCTGCCAGTCCCTCCGAAAGCTCTCTGACATGGCGCAGATCCTCAGAAAGCACCAATACTCCTAGTATATTAGAAACCGGCGGATATTGCAAGATTTGTCTCTGAATCAGCTCCTGCTGATAAAATCCCATATAGTCCTGCTTTGCTGCAGCCACAATACTGTAATGCTCCGGCTGATACGTCTGAAGCACCACATCCCCCGGCTTATCTCCACGCCCGGCCCTGCCTGCCGCCTGGGCAAGGAGCTGGTATGTTCTCTCCGCAGCCCGGAAATCTCCTACATTCAGGGACAGATCGGCAGCCAGAATACCAACCAGAGTCACATTTGGAAAATCGTGTCCCTTCACGATCATCTGAGTACCGATCAGAATATCAGCACTCCCTGATGCAAAGTCCTGAAGAATCTTCTCATGTCCTTCCTTTCCCGTAGTGGTGTCCGCATCCATCCGAAGCACCCCGGCCTCCGGGAAGCGCTCCCGTACCATCTGCTCTACTTTCTGTGTTCCGATTCCAAAGGTTCCAATATATTTAGACTGACAATTCGGGCAAAGTGCCGGCATTGGTGTCTGATACCCACAATAATGGCATACCAGCTGATCCAGCCGGCCATACCGCATGTGTGCGGTCAAAGAGACGGAACAATGGGGACATTTTAACACCTCACCGCATTTTCTGCAGGACACCGATCCCGCATAACCGCGCCGGTTCAAAAACAAAATGATCTGCTCCCGTTTTTGCAAACGATCCTCCATCAGTTCTGTCAGTTTTTCTCCAAAAATAGAACGGTTTTTCCGTTCCAGCTCCTCCCGCAGATCCGTCACCCATATTCTCGGAAGTACAGCTCCTCCCGCCCGGTGAGTCAGTGTAAATAACCGGTATCTGCCCTTCTGTGCCCTATAATAAGACTCCAGAGACGGCGTTGCCGAACCAAGGATCACGCTGGCCCCCGTCATGGCCGCCCGGTGGACTGCCACCTCTCTGGCATGATATTTTGGTGGCATTTCACTCTGATAGCTTGTCTCATGCTCCTCGTCCATCACGATCAGTCCCAGTCGTTCAAATGGCGTAAACAGAGCAGAACGGGGTCCGATCATAATATCAATCTCCCCCGCCTTTGCCCGTTCAAACTGATCAAATTTCTCCCCCTGGGATAACCGGGAATGCATAACCGAAACCCGTTCACCAAACCGGCGGTAAAAACGGCTTACCGTCTGAAAGGTCAGAGCAATCTCCGGGATCAGCATGATCACCTGCTGTCCCTGTGCGATCACCTGCTCAATGATCCTCATATAAACCTCTGTCTTGCCACTGCCGGTCACGCCATGGATCAAATAGGTTTTGCGGACTCCTGCCAGATAATCTGCCGTTATGGCATCAACAATCACCTGCTGTTCCTGATTCAGTACCGGCGGCCGGTCTGATATTCCCGACTGATGCACCGGATTCCGGTACTGACGGTTTTCCGATATCCTGACGACCTCCTGCTCCTGCAAACTTCGAAGTACCACAGGAGTTGCTTTATGATCTCTCTGGAGCACCTCGTAAGAAATGCCTTCTTCATAATCCTCCTGATCAAGAATCGCCTGCAGCACCCTTACCTTTGCCTTATAATGCTTTCTGGCATATTCCTGTAAAATCTGCTCCAGCTCGCTTCGTACCACGCAGGGATAGACCATCCTGGTGATCTTCTTTTTGATTTCCCGCCGCACCGGAAGCACCGCCTTAATGGCATCATTCATCGTAGAACCGTAATTTTCTTTGATCCAATAAGCAAGGGAAAGCAGGTGTGATTCTGCAACCACTCCCTGCTTCACAATTTCCTTTATTTCCTTTGTCTTGTGAACATCAAACTTGGCCTCACCGGACAAACCAATGATATATCCCTTCAACTCTCTGTTTCCGCTTCCAAAGGGAATGATCACCATGGCTCCGATCACCGCATCCTCATGCATCTCCTCCGGCACAATATACTGAAATGGCCGGTCCAGGCTTTTTACGGATATGTCTACGATTACATCTGCAAATATCATATGTTTCCCCATTTCGCACTACTCGGTTATTACTTTATAAAACGACCATCCTTCACCACATCCGCAACCAGCTCACGCTCATCCATATGATGCTTTTGTCCTTTAATCTCCTGATAGTCCTCGTGTCCCTTGCCTGCCAGTACGATCACGTCACCCTCTTTTGCATTCTCAATGGCATAACGGATTGCCTCTGCCCGGTCAATGATCGTGACATATTCTCCATCTGCCTTTTGAACCCCTGTTACGATATCATCCAGAATCGCCTGCGGCTCCTCATTTCTTGGATTATCCGAAGTAACAATGGTCAGATCTGCAAGTTTTGAGGATACTTCTCCCATCTGGAAACGTCTGTCTCTGGAACGGTTTCCACCACATCCAAACAGACATACGAGACGCTTTGGATGATATTCCTTTAATGTTGAGAGAAGACTCTCCAGACTCATAGCATTATGCGCATAATCGATCATCAGCGTAAATTTTGAGGAAACCGGTACGATCTCCACACGTCCTTTGACACGGATCTTTGACAGCGAATCCAGAATCGTCTCCTCTTTCACCCCAAAGTGACGACAGATTGCAATGGCTGTCATGGAATTATAAACACTAAACTTGCCCGGAATATCAATTTCCACATCCATATCCAGCTTACCGCTCATATGATATGCAACTCCCAGAGTGCCTCCCTTATCCATCAGATGCACATTGGAAGCACGCAGATCGGCATTTTCCGAAAATCCATAAGTCTCTACCTCACAGGTATGCCCCTGCAGAATTTCCTCCAGATGAGAATCATCTGCATTAAAAATACCCTGACGGCACTGTCTGAATAACAGGCTCTTGCAATGAATATAATCTGCCAGATCCTTATGCTCATTCGGTCCGATATGATCCGGCTCCAGATTGGTAAAGATTCCATAATCAAAAACAAAGCCGCTGACACGGTGAAGCATCAGACCCTGTGAGGATACCTCCATAACCACACATTTGCAGCCGGCATCTACCATCTTACGGAAGGATTCCTGCACCACATAGGACTCCGGCGTCGTATTGGCAGACGGAATTTTTTCTTCTCCGATAATGGTTTCAATCGTTCCAATGAGTCCCGTCTTGTAGCCGGAATGCTCCAATATGGAACGAACCATATAGGTTGCTGTTGTTTTCCCCTTGGTTCCGGTAATACCAATCGTGGTGAGCTCCTTTGCCGGATGACCGAAAAATGCCGCAGACGCCTGCGCCAGTGCCAGTCTGGTATCCTCCACGCGGATCACTGTCACATCTGCTGACACCTCCACATCCTTCTGAACGATCAAAACAGGACATCCTTTTTCTGTGACCTCTTTTGCAAAATCATGACCGTCCCGCACGGCTCCGCAGATACATACAAAGACAGCTCCCGGTGCCGCTTTGCGGGAATCATAGATCAATGCAGATATCTCCTGGTCAATATGTCCCTGAACCACCTGATATTCCATATCCTCCAACAATGTTTTTAACTGCATGATATCCTCTTCCTTTCTATCTCACTATTTGATCATTTTCATAGACTCTTCACTGAGTTCTCCGTCATAAACAACACTAGCCGGTCCTGTCATCCACACTGTGTCATTCGCCCGGTCATAAAAAATCTCCAGATCCCCTCCGAGAAGATGAACCGTCAGATGCTCCTTTGTTTTGCCGTTCAGAACACATGCTACCGCAGAGGCGCACGTGCCCGTACCACAGGCCAGCGTCTCTCCTGATCCCCGTTCCCAGACTCTCATATTGATCTCATGATCATTTAACACCTGAACAAACTCGGTATTGATCCGTTTCGGAAACAGTTTATGATTTTCAAAGGAAGGTCCGATCTTTTCCAGGTCCAGCGACGAGGTATCATCTACAAATATGACGACATGGGGATTGCCCATAGACACTCCTGTCATCCTGTAAACAACTCCATCCACCTCTACCGGTTCGTCAATAAACTGCTCCTTCTCCGAAAGAATCGGAATCTGTGCCGGATTTAAGATTGGAGAACCCATATTAACCTTTACCATACGGACCTTTCCCTCTTCCACCGTCAGATCCAGATATTTCATCCCGCCCTTTGTCTCTACGGAAATACTGGTTTTGTCTGTGAGACCATAATCATAAACATACTTTGCCACACATCGGATTCCGTTTCCACACATTTCTCCCTCAGAACCATCTGCGTTGTACATTGCCATCCGGAAATCTGCCTGAGTCGAAGGACAGATCAGGATCAACCCATCCGATCCCACGCCAAAATGACGATCACTCACAAATTTTGATACCTTTGCCGGATCCTCTATCATCTTTTCCATACAATTCACATATACATAATCATTACCACATCCATGCATCTTTGTAAACTTCATAAATACACCATACCTTTCCCGGCAGTACGTGCCGCTGTATATATATTTTTAACGGAGTTTCTGTTTGAATTTTCTATAGTATATACAACAATATACGCAATAAATATCCATTTATTGTCTCAAACATTACAATTACTGCCATCATATTTCAAGGCATAACCTCTGCCATAACAATTTTCAATCCGGAATGGTATCCCGGTCAATTTTTTCCGCAGCTTTCGTATCATGGTATTGAGAACATCCTTCTCCGTCCCATCCTTTCTCTGCCAGATCTCCTCCATCATCTTCTCTGACAATACCATCTGTTCTTTATTCTGTAAAAGGAGACGAAACAAATAATACTCCTTACCGGTCAGCCCCAAAGTCTCTCCCTGCCACTCATAATCCTGCCGGTCCTCCAGATCCAAAAAACCCCGCCAGTAATGAAACGCACCGGAAACGCCTGCATATAAACGGAGCATTCTCTGCAGACGCAGGATCAGCACCGCTACAGATGTTCCTGCTCTGACATAATCATCCGCTCCCATTTCCAGGCATCTCACTTCCTCATAATCATTAGCAGGCTCCTGATATCCCAAAGCGATCACCGGATATGTACTCCGACGGCAAACATTCGACAAAGTCTCAAACATGTCCTCCTGCCCATCAAGACAAATCAACGCTGCGTCACATACCGTTTCATCCGTCACAATCGCTACATTTTCTCTCTGAAGCCTTTGTCTGATCCCTTTATCGTCTGCAGATGCGTTCGTGTATACCAGCAATCTCATAATCTGCCTCCTGTAAACTCCTCCTGAAATCTGCCATGTTCTCCAGACCGATTTTCCCCCTCCGTACGGCTCTTGGATAGCAATGATACTGCTTCCTCCACTGCTCCGGTGTCAAGTCAACCAGAACAATATCCGCACCGGCTCTCACCCCCTGTCGCATGCCATCCCGATCAAAAAATTCCACTGTCTGAGCCACCGGCATATACAGCTTCGGAAAAGACAAACGCAATAATGCCATCACAAAGTACGTCAGATCCAGCACCCCGTTTCTCTCTTTTTCAAAAGGGGTTCCATCCGATGCCAAAAAGGTTTCCACCATCATCATATCTGGTGCAAGCTGTCTCAAAAATGCAAACTCATCTGCCAGATCCGTGATCCGCTGATAGGGAGTACCGATCATAAATCCGGTTCCCACTAGATACCCAAGCTCTTTCAATTCCCACAGACATTGTTTTTTGCGAAGAAGCGACATTTTGTTCGGATGAAGTTTGTGGTAAAAGCGGTCGTCTGATGTCTGATAACATAATAGATATCCCTCTGCCCCGGCTTGTTTCCATGTCTGATACACTGCTCTTGACTTCTCTCCCAGAGACAAAAAAATTGTGATATCCTTTGACAGCTTTTTCATTCCCCGGATCATTTCCGTAATCCGTTCTGTGGTATACCACAAATCCTCTCCTCCCTGGATCAGATAGTTTGTGATTCCATGCTGCAAACCAGCCTCGCAGCATGAAAGGATCTCATCCAGATCCATACGATAACGCTCCGCAAAACGATTATCCCTGCGCAAACCACAATAATAACAATCATTTTTGCAATAAGAGGATATATCAATGGTCCCAAGCCACTGTATGCTTTCCGCAGCCCGCTCCATCCGTGTCTGCATGGCATATTTACACACCAGCCCCATCAGCTCAGCATCACGGAAACGGATCATCTCCCCATATGCAGATGCATCCAGCTGTCCGGACACCCTTAAACGCTGTGCATATTCCTGAAGCCCCTCATTCAATGTTTTCTCCTCTTTTCCGTCTTTGTACTTAAAGTCTTCTCCGTCTCATTACGTTTATGATGCCATATTTCTCCCCAAAACGCAAGCTGCATCCTTTCTTCCCCAAAAGAAAAAGACCTCCGTTATCGGGAGATCTTTTCTTTTATTCTACTTCAAACTGCTTCAGCAGTCCACATATCGTTTTGTCAAGCTCTGCTTTTAATTCCTCCAGGCTGCATGGCGTCCCATAAAGGATCACACTATAACAGGATGCACTAACCAGCTCCACGATCATGTAGATCATCAGCTCCTTCTGTCGGAATTTCCGATTGGACTCTCCCAAAATCTCATCAAAGATATCCATACACTTAATATTTCCCATATTACTGATACGGATATGAGAAAATACGGCCCAACTGAGATTTTTAGAAATAAAACGCATCAGTGCTTTATTTTCATTAAGCTGATCCACTACGTGATTTACAAGAAAGACTACTTTTTCTTCCAGAGTGGAGAATTCTTCCTTCCTCATCGCCTCCTCCGCCCTTTCAAAAAGACGGCTTGCCTTATTGGCAATCAATCTGTCTCTGATATCATACTTATCCTTAAAGTACAGATAAAAAGTCCCCTTCGCCATCTTTGCCTGTTTCGCAATATCGGATATGGAAGTGTTATTGATCCCCTTGGAGGTGAAAAGCTCGAATGCCGACATCAGGAGTGCTTCCTGCTTCTGCTTCTTTTTTTCTTCGACACGCTCGCCCATATAAATCCCCATTTCTATAGGATCATCCGGGACTTAAGCTCCGGACAATCCTTAAAAGCCTCTTATCTCATTAATCCTCATCTGACGTCAGTTCTTCTGTTGCCATAATGAACTTCACACTGCCGTCCATACCATCGGCATTTCCACTGAAGCTTGTATAATCACCGGAAATGCTGCTGATCTTGGAAAGTCTGTCATTGAGATTATCCGCACTGTCAAGCATCTCCGTTACGGCATCCGCAATCTTTTTGATACCATCCTTATCAAACTCTTTCATTCCATCCTCTAAGGTAGAAGCACCATCATTGAGGCTGTCAATTCCATCAGAGACCTTACCGGTTGCATTGACAAGCTTTGTCATACCTGCAAACAGCTTGCCTGTTCCCTGATCCAGAGTAACCACTCCCTTGCGAAGCTTATTGCTGTTACCGGTAAGTTTCTTTGCTCCCTTAGTAATCGTGGATGCATTCTTGATCAGACCTGCTGCTCCATCATTCAACGCTTTATTGTTGCCGGTCAGTGTACCGGCTGCTGTATTCATCTTGCCAATGCTCTCAGAAAGCTGTGTTACACCTGCTTTCATCTGTGCATTTCCATCAGTCAGCGCCTTGGAGCTGTCACGAAGCTGTGCTGCATATCCGGACATAGTACCTGCTGCTGTTTCCAGAGAAGCGGCTCCTGTATAAAGGTTTGTTCCTGTAGATGTCTTGTCTGTTGCTGCCTTCATAGTTGCAAGCGCTGCTGCGAGATCTGCTGCACCATTCTTGTCGGCATCTCCATCTGCCTTGCCGTTTGTAGCGGCATCCACTGCGGCTGCCACCTGCTCACCGCCCTGAATATACCGGATCGCACCCTGTAATGCTGCAACTGCCTGTTTTGCGTCAGCATTTCCTGCCTCTGCCCCCGGCTGATACTGCTGTACCAATGCCTGCAGTCCATTCACACAAGCTTCCAGCTCGGCTGTCTGTTTCAGCTGCGATGCTGCCGCATTGATCTGTGTAACTCCTGCCTGTGCTGCTGTAAGACCATCGTCAAGCTGTCCGATGCCATCCTTCAGACTCTTGGTTCCTGTGGTCATCTGATCCATATTTTCTTTTGCAAGAAGCTTATTCACAGAGGCAACATATGTGTCAACACCACTGCCAAGCTGCTCATACTGTGCCGGCAGATCCTTTGTAGCGGTACGGAGCTGATTGATTGCATCTACCAGCTGACTGGTACCGGAGGTGTATGCCTGCACACCCTTTGACAATGTCTTAGCGCCATTTACATAAGTGGTAACACCTTTCAAAAGCTTATCGGTACCCTTTGTATAGCTTATAATTCCTGTCTTTAATGTGCCAGCGCCATCCTTTAATGTGGAAACTCCGTCCTTTGCACTCTCGACAGCATCTGCATACTCGGAAAAATTGTCACTTAACTTCTCGGTTCCTTCATGAAGCTTCTCGGTTCCGTTTACAAGCTGTGAGGATGCATCCGTCAGATCATCAATCTTATCGGTGAGCTCATCCATATCGTCAATCTTATCAAAATCAAGCTCATTAAAAAGCTGATTGGTTGCTACAGTATAAGTGGAATTCATCTCAAAATCTTTCACATCCGCCTTGATGGTTACCGTGTCTGTGATCTTGTCACTGATCTTGGAGGTATCAATATCCATATCATCACCAAAATCAAGATTATCAAGATCAAGGCTTTCTGCCAGCCCCGGAAAACCATAGGCAACAACTACATCATTGTCCCCCTCCGACACCAGAGTACCGTTATCGATCGTAACATTTTCAAAATTATCTACCGGAAGGATCATTCCTGTTACCATCATAAATGGGGTGTAGAGTTCTGTCTGCTTACCAGCCAGGGAAACTGTCTGTTTGGAATGATTTGTATACTTAATGGTCATCTCAAGCTTACCGCTCTTTCCGATCAGATCCTTTGGTGCTGTCTCCTTACCATCCAGTTTATAGGTGATCGTCATGCTGACCGGAAGGTCTTTATCAGTCTTGCCCTGATAATAAATATCCTGATCCCCTGTATTCCAGGTAAGCTTGTCGCCGTTCTGCTCAAATTTCTCATCGCCCTTTACGTTTTCGATATCTGTCAGGTCTGACACGTCCTTCACGCTGCCATTGATACCTGAATTTTTCAACCAGTCAGATACAACCACATCCTTTACACTTCCTGCGGCATCTGTATTGACATATACTGTCTCCTGCTTTGATACCTCATCCTTATCCAATCCACCGGACTCATTTGTTTTCACCTTTTCACTTGATACACTGGCAGCCATAGCATCTACTGCAAATGTGTGACCGGCATATTCTACACTGCCGGTAAGAAGACCGGCTGTCAAAACCCCCGTTAATCCTAATGCCAGGATTCGTTTCATATTCTTTCTCATAGTAATAGTCCTCCATTCTTTTCTCAGCCCGCAAACTTTGAGCCGCAGGCACAAATTTGCAAAGCGAATTGCATTCGCTTTATACTGCCTTTCTGCTAATCTATGATAACTTTGCCTTTTTCGCTTCTTTATCTCTCTGAATAATACCGGCTTTACGCATATCCCATGAAGTCCGTACGATCACTCCGTCAAACAGCCACAGCATTGCCGGCAGGATACAGATAACAACTACCATACTGATCACAGCTCCTCTGGCAAGAAGTGTTACGATAGACTTGATCATATCGATCTGGGAATAAAGACTTACGCCAAAGGTTGCGGCGAAGAATCCAAAACCACTGGTTAAAATCGATTTAACGGATGTCTTGTGTGCAATAGTGACGGCTTCAGCCTTGCTTGCACCGTTGATCCTCTCCTTGTGATAACGGCTGGTCATCAGGATCGCATAATCCACGGTAGCACCAAGCTGTATGGTTCCGATCACGATACTCGTCACAAACGCTAACGACGTATTGGTATAATATGGAACCGACATATTGCAGGCAATCGCAAACTCAATCACAGATACCAGTATGATCGGTATGGAGATTGATTTAAATGTGATCAGGATGATCAGGAAGATTGCTGCAATGGAAATGGTATTTACATTCTTCAGATCCACATCGGTAACATCCTGCAGATCCTTCATCAGCGGCGCCTCACCAATAACCATGGCCCCCTTCTGATAGCTCTTTACAATCTTATTGATATCGGTGATCTGTGCATTGACCTCATCCGTCGCCGATTTGTAATCGGAGCATATAAACATCAGCTCATAATCCTTTGTCTGTAAGATATCCCGCAGACTGTCCGGAATCATACTCTCTGGCATATTCGGTCCAAGCAGGGAGCTGAGACCGATCACCCATTTTACACCATCGACCTTCTCGATCTTATTGCTCATATTCTTCTTTTCCTTTGCAGACAGATCTCCGTTTTTCATCAGAACGATATGCATATTACTCATATCAAACTCCTCGGAGAGTTTATCATTTGCAATAGCACTTGGGATGGTCTTTGGTAATGAAGAATCAATATTGTAATAAATCTTGTAATTTGCATTACCATAAGCTGCCGGTGCGATCAAAAGCACGAATAATGCCAGCGCAACCCAATGATACTTCACAACTATCTTAGACAGACCGTCCAGATTTGGCAAGAGAGATTTATGAGAAGTTTTATCAATTGCTTTATCAAAGGTCAGGATCAATGCCGGAAGCACTGTTACACAGGCGATAACACCAATGATAACACCCTTTGACATTACGATGCCGATGTTGGTACCAAGTCGGAAAGTCATACTACACAGTGCCAGGAAACCGGCAATCGTTGTCAGGGAACTACTTGATATAGATACAAATGTATTGGTAATGGCATGCTTCATCGCACGCTTGTTATCTCCCGGGAATCTCTCCTTATTGGCCTCGTAGCTCTCAAGCAGGAAGATGGAATAATCCATGGTCACCGCCAGCTGCAGCACCGCGGCCAGGGCCTGGGTGATATACGATATCTCTCCCAGCATAAAGTTACTGCCCAGGTTATATACGATCGCCATACCGATATTCACCAGGAAAATGAATGGAGTTACAAAAGACTCCATCGTGATCAAAAGCACTAAAAGAACCAAAGCTCCGGCGATCATTACATAAACCGGCATCTCCTTTAATGCAAGGTCTTTAATATCCGTTACAACTCCGGACATTCCGGCGGCAAACGCTTTCTTTCCAACTGTCTTCCGGATATCGGCAATGGCATCCATAGTATCATCGGCTGATGTCGTATTGTCAAACAGCGCGATCATCATAGTGGCATCTCCGTTAAAGAATGCGTCCCTCAACTTCTTCGGCATCATCTTCGTCGGAACCGAAATATCCAGCGCATCATCATACCAGAGAACATCCTCCACATGATTAATGGTCTCGATCTTCTTTTCCAGATCTGCCGCATCCTTCATGGACATATCCTCCACAACGATCATGGAAAACGCTCCCATTCCAAATTCATCCACCATGACATCCTGTCCCTTGACCGTCTCAAGACTATCCGGCAGATAACTCAGAATATCATAATTCACTCTCGTAGAAACATAACCGATTCCACTTGGAATCAACAGTATCACGGCAAGCAGGATAATAATATTTTTATGCTTGGTGATAAATTCTGCAAGTTTCTTCATGTCATTCCTTCCTTTCTCTTTAATTTTAAAAAATGACCAATAGTCATTTTCTTAATCTATAGGGTATAATATCACAAAAATGACCACCGGTCAATAATTTTATTAAAGAAAAAATGTCGAATATCTACACGATATTTTCAAAGCATTTGTGCATATTTTCATTCCATTCTTTTAATGATATTTTTCTTCATTAACGCAGACTGATTCTGATCACAGCATCAAAAAGCCGGTCCCCTGAGACAAACTTCATCCGTCTCCGAAAACCGGCAATTTTTCTGATATTTCAGATACTCATCCTTATTTTTAAACAACTTATCGCATAAGATAACACTATTACAGCGATTACTCCTGCGTCAATAAAAGCATAATCTCATTGCTTCTGGCAACAAACTGTGTCATCTCCTCAGCAGAAAGCGGCTTATTGGCAAGCATCGCCAGATCATACAGCTGCTTACAGAACATATCCACATGCTCTCCTTCGGTATTGTCAAGAATATACTTCACTAAAGCATTGTTTGCATTGAGGATCAAAGTCTCTCCACCGCCAAACATACTTGTATCCATTCCCATACCGCCGGCACTGTACATCTTCATCATATCCTGCATACGGCGGGTTTCCTCTGACAGAGTGATCATAGAGGAGATATTCTCATTCTTGAGATTCTGTACCTGTACCTCCAGCTGATCCTTGCCAAGAGCCTTTTTAAATACATCGCCGAGCGTCTCGGTCTGCTTCTTTAATGTCTCCTCGTCTCCCTCTTCCTTCATAGAATCTGAAAGATCAGAGTCAATTCTCTGGAAATGTACCTTGACGTCCTCACTCTGCTCCAGCTGTGTGATAAACGGCTGATCAATGGTATGTGCCAGAATGAGAGCATCCATTCCCTGCTCCTTAAAGAGGTTGATATACTGGCTCTGCTGCTGGATATCGGTGACATAATAAACTGTCGTCGGCTCCTCTTCCTTCCCGGCAGTCTCTTCTCCTGCCTCCTCCTTTGCAACATCCTCTGCGTCAACAACCTCCGGCTGCTCACTATCCTCTTTGCCTTTCATATTCTCTACATACTCCGGCAAAGTGATATACTTGTCATCCAGATTCTTAAAGATAATGAAATCCTTCATCTTCTCCTGGAACTTCTGATCCTTCAGGCAGCCAAATTTGATAAACGGACTGATATCATCCCAGTATTTCTCATAATTCTCACGATCAACCTTGTACATACCGGACAGCTTGTCTGCTACCTTTTTGGTAATATAATCGGAAATCTTTTTGACAAAGCCATCATTCTGAAGTGCACTTCTTGATACGTTCAGTGGCAGATCCGGACAATCGATCACACCCTTCAGAAGCATCAGGAATTCCGGAATGACTTCCTTAATATTATCTGCGATAAATACCTGATTGTTGTACAGCTTAATAACACCCTCTAAATTGTCATACTGGGTATTTACCTTCGGGAAATAAAGGATACCCTTTAAGTTAAACGGATAATCCATATTCAGATGAATCCAGAAAAGAGGCTCCTTGTAATCATTAAATACCTTGCGGTAGAAGCTCTTATATTCCTCATCGGTGCATTCATTTGGATGCTTCATCCAGAGAGGTGTGGTATCACTCAGGGATACCGGTCTCTTATTGATCTTCGCCTTTTCCTTAGCAGGAGAAATTTCTACGGTCTCTTTCTCTCCGTTTTCGTTCTCCTTCTCCTCTGTCTTAGCTTCCTCCGTAAATTTTTCTACGACGACATCATCCTCGCGGATATCAGCGGCATCAATCGTCTCATATTCCTGCTCTGCACCTTCCTTGGACAGGTAGATATTTACCGGCATAAAGGAACAATACTTCTCAATAATCTCTTTGATGCGGTATTCATTTGCAAACTCTACACTGTCCTCTGACAGATACAGAGTAATCTTTGTGCCAACCTCTTTCTTGTCTCCGTCAGACATCTCGAAATTGATACCGCCCTCTGACTCCCAGTGAACCGGAGCAGCATCCTTCTGCCAAGACAGGGTATCGATCGTCACCTTATCCGCCACCATAAATGCAGAATAAAAACCAAGACCAAAATGACCAATGATCTGATCTTCGTTCGTCTTGTCCTTATATTTCTCCAGGAAATCTGTTGCACCGGAAAATGCCACCTGATTAATATATTCCTTGACCTCGGCCTCTGTCATACCGATACCGGTATCAGTGAAAGACAATGTCTTATGCTCCGGGCTGACCTCGACCTGAATGCTTGCCTTATAATCCTCCGGAAAATCATATTCTCCCATGACTTCCAGCTTCTTTAACTTCGTGATAGCATCACAACCATTGGATACCAACTCACGTACAAAAATATCATGATCCGAATACAGCCATTTCTTAATGATCGGGAACATATTCTCTGATTCAATTGATAAACTACCCTTTTCCATCTGCATAATAACAACCTCCTAAATTCACTTTATTATACATATACTAAAAAAATATCTGCCAGCGGAATAATTAGCAATCACTCGTATCGACTGCTAACAACCATTCTGGTAGATATCTTATTACGATTTTAAAAAAATGTCAAGACAAATTTAGCACTCTTTAAAAAAGAGTGCTAAAACATATTACAATATAAATGTGCTGCCACTTGCAACATCCACACCAATGGCAGATCCGGAAACAGGAATCGCTATCGCTCCTCCGGATGTAACAGACGGCTGCGTTGGTTCCGGTACCGGCCGGACAACAGAATCCCTGCTTACCGTCACTGTACAGACTGCCTTTTTTCCATTGATCGTTGTAAATGTAACAACAGCCTGTCCTTCCTGCCTGGCTGTCATCACTCCCTTGGAGGACACCGATACAATGTCCGTATCTGAGCTGATCCAGACTCCTTTTTTATTAGAAGAAAGCACCTTTTTCGGTGTGACTGTTGCTTTTAACGATTTTTTCTGATCCACTTTCATTTTGACAGAAACCGTTGACATTTTCACCTTTGTTGGTACAAACTGCGCTACGATCACCTTAACTAATTTTTTTAATGATTTATTTTTTTTCGAGGTCACACGGATTGTTGTGACACCAGTCTTCTTTCCTTTTACCACTCCTTTTTTGGTCACAGAAGCAATTTTCCGATTGGCAATCTCATACTTTACCGCTTTACTCGCTCCTCCCGGTGCAATAGATGAAACCTTTAATGTCTGTTTTCCATGGAGTTTCACCAGCACTGTCGTGTAGTTTAATGCCATTTCCATCGGTCTTGCCGCTGCGGTTGCTTCTCCCGGCATCTGGACAACCAGAACTGCTACGATCACTACCATTACCATCATACGCTTCATAACGGATTTCATTATCATTCCCTGCCTTTCTCTGATCCGCTATCGCCCCATCTCTTTTGTTATCTCTCTTCTCCAGCCACAGATCCCCCTTTATTTCTTCTGTGACTCCACGCAAGACAAAGCAGATGCAATCACCTTATCCATATCAAAATACTGATATTGTCCTAATCTTCCCCCAAAGATCAGGCCCTGCTCCTGCTCTGCAAGCTCCTGATACTTACGATATAACTCCGTGTTTTTGGAATCATTCACCGGATAATACGGTTCCTCCCCCGGTTTCCATTCAGAGGAATACTCTCTGGTGATCACCGTTACCGGCTGCTTTCCAAAAGTAAAATGTTTATGTTCGATGATTCTGGTATATGGAACATCTGCTGCCGTATAATTTACAACTGCATTCCCCTGATAATTCTCACAGTCTAACTTCTCGGTCTCAAAACGAAGAGAACGATACTGCAAATGTCCCAGAGTGTAACCAAAATATTCATCAATCGGTCCCGTATATACCGTTGTATCCGCATCAATCTCATTGCGCACCTGAAAATAATCTGTCTCCAGACGCACCTCAATCCCTTCCAGCATTTTCTCTACCATTTTTGTATAGCCATCTACCGGAATTCCCTGATAACGATCATTAAAATAATTATTGTCATAGGTAAACCGCAGAGGAAGCCGTTTAATAATAAACGCCGGAAGCTCAGTACACTTCCTGCCCCACTGCTTCTGGGTATACCCCTTGATCAGCTTTTCATATACATCGGTTCCCACCAGACGGATTGCCTGCTCCTCCAGATTGGCCGGTTCTTTGATTCCCGCCTTCCGGATCTGACGTTCTATGATCTCCTTCGCCTCTGCCGGCGTCTTGATCCCCCACATTTTGCTGAAGGTATTCATATTAAATGGAAGATTATAAAGCTCATCCCCATAAACTGCCACCGGAGAATTGATATACTGGTTGAACTCTGTATAACGATTCACATACTCCCAAATCTTTTTATCCGATGTATGAAAAATGTGAGCACCATAACGATGTACATAAATCCCGTCTATCTCTTCTGTATAAATATTTCCTGCGATATGTTTCCTTTTGTCGATCACAAGGCACTTTCTCCCCATATTTGTCATTTCTCTGGCAAATACAGCACCAAACAGACCTGCCCCAACTATCAGATAATCATACTTCATTTCATTCTCCCTTCCGCCACATTATATTCTAGCGCACTTAATTACAGATGTAAAGTATTGCGATTGTTTCCTAAGAAATAAAACTTTCCAAACACTTCCATTCCCGGATTACCGTGAGGATCTTCTTTTTTAAACATCCGGTCCCACATAGCAAAAAACATCCTCCATTGTTCCCGCTGCTGTACAGTTGTTCTTTTCCTATCCATCATTCCCGGCTTTTTGACAAAAGAAACATACGGTGTATAAATACAGTCTCCCCATCTCTTTTTTGCCTTCAGGCACAGAGAAAACCAGGTTTGATCCGAAAATGCTCCCCAGCCATTCCACTTCTTGGTTCCAACTTCCAGATTTTCCTCTACCCAGTCACTGTATACCTCTTCCTTCACAGCCAGAACAGCTCCTCCTGCCAGAGAAACATTCTGCCGAAATGCCAGGCGGTTCATATAAGACGGATCCCTGCGGGGTACCCCCCGGTACAGACTGTAGATCTGCTCCGGTCTGGCTGCGCTGTAACCATATCCGGCATGATAAACTCTTCCCCGGTTATCATAGACTATCGGAGCTGCCACCATATTCTCCCTCGGGACAAGACAGGACAAAAGCTCCTGCATCCATTCTGCTCCCGCCTGCTCCGGCTGATAACCTTCTCTTACCAGCACGATCACATCAAATCTTTTTTCATCTACCTCAAAACGCGGCTGATTGACCGCACGAATCTCAATCTCATAAGGCAGCTCTTTTAAGCTGTGTTCCAGATCTCGGGCGATCACCTCCGTTTCTGCCATAACGAGAACCTTTGTCGTTTCCGGTATTTCATAATGCAACCGGTAAAAGGGTCCATATCCTTCCGCACTGCTGACTTTGCCAGGAATCTTTCTACGCAGGAGATGCGCCTCTAACGCTCTCCTTCCCGCCTCAACAGTATATGGCTTTGCTGCCGTGGAAGAGGCCACCGATCCCTCATGAATCCTCCAGTAATACCGCACCTTCGGCACATGATAGATATTATCTGCCTCATCCGTCAGGCGAAGCAGCATATCATAATCCTGACTCCCGTCATATTCCTTTCGAAAGCCTCCTGCTTTTTCCAGAAGGCGACGGGAAAAAACAGAGAAATGACAAATATAATTATTGCTCCGAAAACTCTCCGGCGAAAAGTCCGGCTTAAAATGAATATTTTGCACCCGATCCGGTGTTCCGTCAAAAGACAGCTCATCCGTATAAATAAATTCCCCCTGATGATAATTGATCGCCTGCATCACATCATACAATGCCGATGGATGAAGAATATCATCATGATCCAGCAGTGCAATATATTCTCCTGTGCTCATCTCTATCGCACGGTTGGTATTTTCTGAAATTCCCTCATTGATCATAAGCCGCTGATAACGGATTCTGCCGTCTTCCTTTTGAGCCTCCTGTGCAAGCTGCTGCAGCATCCGGCTGCACTCCTCATGATCGCTGGCATCTGCCAGACAAAGCTCCCAGTTTCCATAGGTCTGGTTTCTAACAGAATCCAGCATCTGCCGAAAGAAATCCTCTCTCGTATTATACAGGGGAACAACGATACTGATCTTAATTTTCCTGTCAGGCTTCCACTGCTCCTGTGTCCGTCTATCCGTCTCCGATATGGTAAGTGGACAGTATTTTCTCCCCAGATAATACTTGATATAGCAGCGGTACACAACTTTTCTGGCAGTATACCATATTCCATAATCCTTACAGAAACCACCTAGTTTTTTCCATATGTTCATGAGCAGATCCTTTCCTCCCCCTTGATCTCATTCACTAATAATTTCCCAGCAGCAATATAATATGAAATATTCTGTCATCCTCCCTGCGCTGGCGATAAAGCTCTGTATCTCTCAGGAAACGCTTTCTTGCCCAAAAGGATTTCCGTACCTCCAGAAATCTCTCTGCCAGCCGCATATTTTCATTCTCTGCGCCCATGTCGCCAAAAATCCGTATAAATTCCTCCAGCTGATGACTGATATTGCCACGATTTCCGCGAAACCTTTTAAGCCGCATTTTCCATTCATCCATTTTTCTTGTCTTTGTTCCCAAAACATTTCCCTGATGCTGGCGATAACAGATATATGGGGTCTCGTCATAATAAATCTCGCCAAAGCATGTAGCGATCAGATACAGCCACCAATCGTGCATCACCGTAAATTGCGGCAGCTCTTTTACTACCATCTCCCGAAGCGACTGATCAAACACTGCCGTACAGCCGGTCACAATATTTTCAATCATGGCATTCCGGAATCCCGGCCGCATTGGCGGGCGCTTGATCTCCGATTCCAGCGGCTGCAGATTCTGGTCTACCAGCTTTGGCCTGCAGCAATACAAAACAGGGACATCTTTCCTCATGGCATCAAGGATCTCAACCGCACGGGTCATCTTATCCTCCATCCAGTAATCATCCTGATCACAAAACGCATAATAATCGGATGTATCCACTCTTTGAAGCAGTTCAAAAAAGCTGCGGATCACACCATGGTTTTCTCCCTGATACCAGGAAACCTTCTCCGGATATCTCCCGGCATACTCTTCCAAAATATCCTGCGTTCCATCCGAGGAACCATCATCACGGATCACAATGCGAAAAGCGGCCTTTCCCAGCTTCTCACAATTTTGATCCAACAGAGAATCCATCTGCTCCCTGATATATTTTGCTCCATTATAAGTTGACATGAGTATCTGTAACGTTTTCATTAATTTCCTCCATAACGGACTGATAAATCCTGCGCATCTTATCCTCTACCACCGGCAGCGCAAACTTCTGTACCCTTTGCCTGTTCCACTGTCCCATCTCCTGACGCCGCTGTTGCCGGGAAATCCCGCTCTTTCCACCTCTTTCGGAAAACATGCGACGCACCTTTACTCCGTAGCTTTCCGGCTCCCAGTCATCTGCCAGATAACCACCCTTTGTATGCTCTAGCAGATCCGTAATCCCCCGGATTCTTGTAGCAATTACCGGCAGCCCCACTGCCATAGCCTCCATCACCGCCACAGGAAGTCCTTCCTGAAAGGATGGAAATACGAAGCAGTCCGCCTGACAGAGCATTGCCGGAACCTGTTCCACATACCCCGCAAACTTCACCCGGCTCTCCAGCCCCAGCTCATGTACATACGCTTTTAATTTGTCCTCCTCCGGACCGGAACCGCAAATAATATAAACCAAAGGCAGATCTAACAGCTCTTTCATGGCGTCAATCATAACAATATGATTTTTCCTTTGGGTAATCTCTCCCACACTGATTAAAATACCATAATTATCCGGAATCCCATACTTTTCATAAATATCCCGCTTCGCTTCCGACTTTCCCAGAGAATAATCCGTCTTGCACCAGGAACGAAACTTTTCCAGACGCATACCGATTCCCATAATCCGCTCCACCGATCCTCTGACCGGAAACTTCTGCGCCCTTTGATAATCTTCTTCATTGATCAAAATAAGTCTGTCCGTAAAACGGGACAAATACCGTTCCACCGGATAATAGATCCAGTTCTTTAAAGGTGCTCCCTCATAAAAGTGAAGACCATGGGCTGTATAAAGAACAGGAACCTTCCTCCCTGATTTTTTCCTCACTGCCTGCGCAGCCATTCTGGTAACTACACCACTCATGGGCATATGACAATGAATCAGGTCAAACGCTTCCTGCTCCATAAGCTCCTTCAACTGATGATATGCTTTCCTGACGCCGTTTGAAAAGGGGGATCTCTCAAAATCGATCTGATGACAAATAAGTCCCATTCCGTCCAGACGATGATTATCTTTTCCATAAACTACGGTATTAAAATTAGCAGCATAATGAACCTCAAAGCCCATTTCCTGTAATATTTTCACATTATTCGCCTCAAACTGCGGAAGAAATCCGCTGACTCTTGTGACAATTAACGCCTTCATGATCAGCCTCCACTATTTTCTGACAATCTCCTTTACAATCTCCTCCACTGACTCCTGATCCTGCCCGGAGTCTTCCTTCTGCGCCGTTACCTGTCCCTCGGCAACCCCCTCCGTGGCATCCTTTTTCAAAACCGTTTTGACCGTCATCAGGATCAGCTTCAGATCCATCCAGAAAGAATAATTTTCTATATAAAATAAATCAAGCTTTAACTTATCATATGGTGTGGTATTGTACTTTCCATATACCTGGGCAAACCCTGTCAGACCTGCCTTTACTCTTGTCCTGAAATTAAACTCCGGCATATCCTCACAATACTCCCGTATAATCTCCGGTCTCTCCGGACGCGGTCCTACAAAAGACATATCTCCCCGGATAATATTAAGCAGCTGTGGCAGCTCATCAATTCTCGTTGCACGGATAAAATGACCGATCGGGGTAATCCTGCTGTCATTTTCTGAAGCAAGCTTGGCAACACCATCACTCTCTGCATTCACGATCATACTGCGGAATTTGATAATTTCAAACTCCCGGTTGTATTTGGTACAGCGCACCTGCTTATAAAACACCGGTCCCCTGTCATACAGCCTGATCGCCAGTGCCGTCAAAAGCATCACCGGCGACAAGATCACCGTCAGTGGAACTGCGATCATCAGATCCAGAGCTCTTTTAGCCAGACGCTGGTCAAAGCTCAGAGTATATCCCTTCGACAACAGAAACGGGGTATCAAACACATGAATCCGGTCTGCTCCCATCAGGATAATATCAGACACCTTCGGAATAACATAGGCACGCACCTTATGTGCATAGCAGTATTTTAAAATATCATTTCTCTTGATAGCAGAAATATCTCCAATGATCACTGCCTGAAAAGATTTCATTTTTTCTGCGATGGCGTCGATTCCCTCATCAATATTGATGGCATCATATATCGCATACTTGTCTCTTCTGGCCTCTACCTTATAAACCAGATCTGCAGCCGGACGTTCTCCATAGATCAGCAGGATCTTCCATGGCTGAAAGATCCGGTTGTAAAAATGGATAATAATGACATTCCAAATGGTGGAAACCACCATCTCTGCCAGCAGAACCAAAAACAGATATGTCGGACTTACGATACCAAATGCCAGCAGACAGATGATAAAATAAGCCACAATATTGGTAAAAACCAGACTCAGATACTGCGACAGCATCACTTCAATCCTGCGGAGCTGACCGATCTTTAAGCCCCCATACATCGTGGAAAAGAAAAACATCAGCAGCGCATATAATGCAAGCAGTGCATAATGTCCTTTCCGATAGAATGTGATCTGAAACATCGTCGATGCATAATAGCCATACCATGCATATGCAAAGATTAACGTCATCAATATAATATTTACAAGTGACGCAAAAAACAGTATTGTACGTTTATATGGATCGTAGTTTTTCGTTTCTCTTTCCATGTTTACTCTTTCCCCTGCTTTATCCCCTATAATTTCCATTGGCAGCCTCTGCGTCTGCCCTCTTATTTCATCAGATTTTCCATTCCCTGCTTTTTAATATTTTCAAGGGATTTATAAATATGCTCATTTGCCAGCTTTTCTGCCAGCTCTTCATTTTTTTCCCGGACGGCATTCAGAATTGCTTTATGCTCCTGGGCAGCCTTGCCGGCACGTCCCTGGGAAGACAGCGTGTTTTTCCGTACACGCTCCACATAATGATGATAGTCCGATAAAATGTGTTCCAGAACAGTGCTGCCACATGCCTTATATAACAACAGATGAAATCTGTTATCCAGCTCAAAAATCTGCTCCCAGTGCTCCCTCTGAATATGAAAATCACTAAGATATGTGATCTCATCCAGATCATCTAACTGTTCCTCTGTAATATTGCGGCATGCCCATTTTGCGCAAAGTCCCTCCAGATAAGATCGTATCTCGTATATATCAAAAATATCCTTGGCCGTGATTCCATCCACATAAGCTCCCTTGTTGGGAATAATGGTCACAAGACCCTCCAGCTCCAGCTGACGAAGTGCCTCTCTCACAGGTGTTCTGGAAACTCCCATGGATTTACTGATCGCAGCCTCCCGAAGCTCATCATTTTGTGCATATTTTCCGGACAAAATATCCTCCCGCAGACGATGAAATACCTTTCCCCGCAACGAATACCGATCCGGCATTTCCTTTTCTCCATTATAATTATCCATATCAATCCTCACTCCGAAGCTCCTTCCTGTGAGCTCCTTTTTCTAAACCATTGCCGATATCATAACACATATTAAAATAATTTGAAAGAGCAAATAACTTTAATATAAGAAGTAACTACCATTCTTTTCTCTTTTTGGTTGAGAAATCCCTCCAAAACGTATATAATTATTCTGTGAGTAATCGCAATAAATTGAATTTATCTGGAGGAAATTATGTCTTATAACAAAAACAAACGAAAACAGCCCCAAAAGGAACAAAAATATCCTCTTGGACTACTGCTTCCAATCATTGCTTTTCTTGCAATCATCCCTTTAATCACGATGATGCACCAGTATAATACCAATCTCGGTCAGTTTGAATGGTACACCACATACACAGATTTTACAGACTTTTTCTTATATTTTAAAATGGTCTGGATTATTATTGCCTGTGTATATGTGCTGTTTTGCATGGCATATTTATTCTTTTCCGCTGAAAAGGATCCCATCTGGATCAAATCCCTGATCCCTATGGCCGTTTACTGTGGACTGGCTCTTCTGTCAGCTATTGCTTCGAAATACTCCAGCTTTTCCTTCTCCGGTATCTTCGAGCAGTTTGAATCCGTATGGGTTCTCGTCGGCTATGGTCTGATGGTTTATTACAGCTTCTTTATTATGCAGAATGAATCCGCTCTGAAACGTACCATGAACTGGTTTATGATCGGCATTGCCATCATGGCATTTCTGGGACTTTCCCAGGTATTCCGTCATGATTTCTTCCAAACCGGCTTCGGCCAGAGCCTGATCAAGCCATCGACCTATACCGAGGAGCTGGTATTCAATTTCGAGCCCGGTCGTCCTTATATGACACTTTACAATCCTAACTATGTAGGTTTTTATGTTGCCCTTACCGTTCCGGTACTGCTGACGCTTCTTTTTGCCGTCAAAAAGATCTGGCAGAGAATTGCAAGTGTTCTTCTGATCATCGCAATGCTTCTGATCCTCTTTGGATCCCAATCCCGTGCCGGTATCGTTGCACTTGTTGTTTCACTTTTTGTTATGCTCTTATGTATGCGGAAGGTATTCATTAAGAACTGGAAGATCGGCGTTGGCGGAATCATTCTGGTTGTTGCCGCATTCCTGTTTATCAACAATATGAACGATAATGTTCTGATCAACCGTTTACAGGGGATGTTTACCTCCGAGGCAGAATATTATCCGTTAAAGGATATCCAGACAAATGATAATGATGTCACTGTCGTATATCAGTCTGCCGAGCGGAATACTGCAGAAAACGGCAAAGTCACAAAGGATGATACTCTTGTGATCAAAATGCTCCAGAACTCTGATGGAGCCGATTATTTTGAGCTGAAGGACGGATATAAAAAAGATGTTCCTTTTGCTTTGACAGAGGACGGGGTAACATATAGCATCTCCGATCCGCGTTTTCCTTTTACCTTTTGTGTATCCCGTGATGATTCCTTTCAGGGATTTCTCCTGACGATTGACGGATATCAGTGGGCCTTCTCCAATCTTATGAATACCGAGGGCCAGAAGGGCTACTACTGCCGCGGCGGCAATAATGCTATGATGAAGCTTGCCAAGATTACCGAAAGCATCCCATATCTGGATAAACATTATAAACTCGCCAACATGCGTGGTTATATCTGGGACAGAACCATTCCTCTGCTGAAGAAATATTTCTTCCTTGGAAGTGGTCCGGATACATTTATCATTGCTTTTCCAAATAATGATCTGGTAGGAATGTACAATTCCGGTCATACCAACGAACTGATCACCAAACCTCACTGTATGTATTTACAGGTGGGTGTACAGACCGGTGTTCCTTCTCTGATTGCCCTGTTAGTCTTCTTCGGCTGGTATCTGATCGATTCTCTGCGAATCTACTGGAGATGTCATTATTCAGAATATATGACATATTTAGGTGTTGGTATCTTCGCTGCCGTGATCGGCTACCTGATCCTCTCTCTTACCAATGATTCCTGCGTGGCGCTTTCCCCGATCTTCTATACACTGATCGGTATCGGACTTGGTATTAACCACAAGATCCGAAAGGATATAGAATTTGTTTTCATTAAGAAAACTACCCCAGACGAAAAAACAGAAACTGCCACAAAAAGCAGTACTACAACAACGAAAACCTCCACTGCCAAAGAGAAAAATGAAAACAATAATAACAGTAAAAACAATAAAAAGAAGAAAAAGAAATAATATATTATAGAAAGGAAGATGCCTATATGAATGCACAAAAAGTCAGTTTTATCGTATGCACGGACAGTGAATCGGCATTTCATGAATGCGAGATCTATATTAACCAGCTGGAAATACCAGATGGCTTTGTGGTAAATGTTCTCCCGATCCGTGGTGCAAATTCCATGGCGGAAGGTTACAATGCTGGTATGCTGCAAACGGATGCCAAATATAAAGTGTATCTTCATCAGGACGCACTGATCCTCAACAGGCACTTTCTTCTGGATACCATTGCGATCTTCCGGGAATATCCACAGATCGGTATGATCGGCATGGTAGGAACAAAACAGCTTCACAAAAACGGCTGCATCTGGTCAAATCCTATGAGAACCGGTGCCCTCCGTTCCCACTTGATCACCACATCAGATGAGTATTTCGATATTCCCATCCCGGAGGGACGGGATTTCACCACAGTGGAAGCCATTGACGGACTGCTTATGATGACAGATCAGGATTTTCTATGGCGTTCCGATCTGTTTACCGGCTGGGACTTTTATGATCTGGCACAATGCCGAGAATTTCTCCGGGCCGGATACCGTATTGCTGTCCCTTATCAGGAGACTCCGTGGGTTCTCCATGACAGCGGTGCCCAAAATCTGAAGGATTATCACACCTACCGTAAGACCTATCTGGAAGAATATTGTCCGGATAATCAGGTGGAAATCGATGCCTGTACCCGTTTCATCGCCACACAGGCTGAAACGTCTCCTCAGATGGCTGCCGGGAAAAACACTGCAGTGGATACCCTTCTCTCGCTGATTCAGAAGAAACGATATGAAGAAGCGCTTCACTTTACACAGGAAAATCTGTCCCAAAATCAGGACAATGAATTATTCTGTATTCTGACGGTGTTCCTTCAGATCAATCAACAGGAAAAAGAAGCTGACATTCATGAGGTATTTATTCCACTGGAGTCAGGGGAGCAGACCTCTGACTGGCTTCCACTGCATTATCAGCGGATCTGCCGTTATCTCTGGCGTACAGAAAATAAACTTCCGGAAACATACCAACAGGAGGGACAGGCATATTTTACACGCTGGCATGTATCAAAAACTGCCCGTGACCGCATCCGGATCCTGTGCCTTCCGGAATAACATTCTTTCTCCTGTAAAATAGCAGCTATTACGAGCATTGCGAAGCAATTCTTGGAGGGCAAAACGCTGGTTTTGCCCTTTTTTGTTCTGTATCTTAAATTCTTTCTTCTCCCACTTCCATTTCTAACCTTCTTTTCTTTGTTTTCCCAGACTGCTTAACAGACACAATACATAAACGATCCCTGCCGTGATCAAAATCTTCCCTGCCGGCCAGCTAAAACAAATTCCTCCGGTTCCATCGGCAAATCCGCCATCCTGGTTCAGAAATGTCTCAAGGAACAAATAGCTCAGACCATAACCGGCACAAACTCCTGTCAGGATTCCAAAGAAACAGGTGATTGCCTTCTCCAGGATCAGCATTTTCCGCATCTGCCCTTTCGACATTCCGGCTACAGACAAGAGATAAAATTCTTCCCGCCGCATGGTCATTCCCGCTGCTGTCACATTAAATATCTGCAGCAGACATACAAATAAAATAAATGCCCCGATTCCTGCGCCTCCTTTCTCAAGCAGCTCCATCTCCCGATTGGTATTTCCTTTGTCTTCCTGATACCAGTCCAAGTCTCCGCTCCCGTTGGCATCCGATACCAATACATATTTTTTGTCGATCGACTTATTATTCAATTCTTTGATATAAGCAGCCAGATCCTTTCCGGCCTGCCTGATATCCCTCTCAATCCCGACAAATACTACACCATCACCTGTACTATTCATAGAAAAATATGAACTTTTGCCTGTGCTGTACAGATCATACGTCTTATCTGCCATAAGCACTCCCACGCTGTTTCCCCCCTGGAGCCATTGCTCCGTCAGATATGCCGAATTATATGTGTCCTCCATAATGATTGCCTGAATCGGAAGTCGGACAACATTACCACGATCCACCTCGATCTGCTCCAGCGTCATTTTCATATTGTATATCCCCACAACATAATCATTTTCCCAGGCTTTGATCATCTTCTTATACTTCTGCAGAGGATAGCCATTTTTCTCTATCAATTTTCCTGCTTTTTTCCAGTATCGTTCTAAATTTTTTTCATATTTACGATATTCCCGTGATTTTTTATTTAGCCATGCATTATCGGAAAGTGTCGGTTCCTTTCCCAGTTTCCCTGAAATCATTCTCAACTGTCCGGCCACCCGGTTCCCCGCTTCATTTGTCAGTACAGGAAATGTATCCCCGACTTTATAATCCGTTAACCGTACATCCTCACGAACCACGTTCCCGTCTTCATCCTTTGGATTATATTTATAATCACATAATACAATTCCATTTTCTTTTACCATCTTGTCATAATCAATGGCTCCTGATACAATCTGCCCCTTTAATCCATCCAGATGATCCCGGTCATATCCTATTGCTGTCACATAACTATACCAGTTATCCGCATCCTCTGCATTTTTAAAGTGCTTTTTCTGTCCGTAATCCGGCATATGAAGAATACCCGGCCGGTAAAGCCCCGTTTTTTTTACTCCCTTCAGCTTTGATACATCCTGGCAGATCTTCTTTTTTTCTGCCACAGAACAGTCCCCGGTAATTTCAATGGCTTCCGTATATTCTACATGCGTCCCCTGCATACTGTTTTCATAAGTGGAGTAGGTCGTCTCCACGCTGCTGAAAACAACGGAAAATAAAACCATGCTGATAAAAAGACCAATAAACATATAAATCTGGTTTCCCGGATTTCGTGTCATATTCCGGGCTGCATATTCCCATTCTACGCCAAATATTCTTCCAAACAAATGACTGATAGTATGACGCCCGCTCTTTTTCTTTCCGCTGCCCGTTCGTATTCCATAAACACCTCCGCGAAGGGTCTCCTGTACTGATCGGTTTCCTGCCTGTCTTGCCGGCTCCATCAGTGCAAGAAGTGTCACTCCGATACAAAGCAGACAACTATACAATACCGCCAGAGGATAGAAATGAAAACGTACCGGAACACGAAGCATCAGGCAGTCATTGATCCATCCCTGACAGCTTCGCAGGAGAGCAAATCCGATTGCTGTCCCCAAAACGGTACTAAGCAGCGTCAATAAAACTCCTTCCACCGCCAACATAAAGGAAAGCTGTCTCTTCGACATTCCAACACACCGAAGCACACCATACTCCTTCATCCGCTCCAGTACCGGCAGCATCATAGTATTTCGGATCACCAGCATTACAAAAGAAGCAAACAGAGCACCGATCATTGCCACAATAGCATTTCCGGCAGATCTTGCCATAGAATCCTCCTCTGTGCCCTGTCCCAGATGTGTTGCGATTTCTGAGTTAACCCTCACTGCATATCCGGTATCCTTCTCAATCTGCTTCGCACATCCGTTCAGATCTGAAGTGTCCTTTGCTCCCACATAAAGTTGATAATACAGCTCTTTTTTATCATTTCCATCGTCATCGGTATACTCGGAATACCCTTTCTTCAGATAAGTTTCCCGTACCTCCGGAAGTGCATCCAGCTTCTTTTTCATCCTGCGGTAATCCTCCGGCTTCCACTCATCCTCCCCATCAATCGAAGCTGCCCCGACCGGAAATCCATCCATCTCCATCTCGCATCCATGCTGTTCAATCATAACCGCCTCATATCCATAATTCATCAAGGTAAAACCAACTGTAATACTGCAATAACACAGAATAACAGATATCGTGATGGCCAGAAGGGAATATATGGTTTCCAGAAGATGTTTTTTGCGGTATCGAAGCACCAGTATAAAATAATATCCCAACTGTTTCATCCTCTACACCTCCTCTTGATCCGGTGCAGTCTGGCTCATCCCCTCTGTTTCATTTCGTACAATTTCAGAGGATAAGGCATGCTTTACCTTTGCATCCGAAATGATCACACCATCCGACAACGTGATCACACGGTCCGCCATAGATGCAATTCCAGGGTCATGAGTTACCACGATCAGCGTCAGCGAAAACTGTTCCACCGCATTCTTTAACAGGGACATCACCTCCAGTCCATTCTGATGATCCAGATTACCGGTAGGTTCATCTGCCAGAAGCAGACTGGGATGGTTTGCCAGTGCTCTGCCAATTGCCACACGCTGCTTTTGTCCCCCGGACAATTCCTCCGGCAAATGGTATTTTCTTTCCTCCAGTCCCAAAATTTTCAAAAGCTTTGCCAGATATTCCCGGTCCATCTGTTTTCCGTCCAGTCGTACCGGAATCTGAATGTTTTCTTCTACATTCAAAACCGGCACCAGATTATATTCCTGAAAAACAAACCCAATTCTTCGACGCCGGAAAACTGCTTTCTGTTTTTCCTTCATTCCCAGAACATCTTCTCCCTCCAGCTTTACGGAACCATCCTGGGCATCATCCATAGTTCCCAGCAGATGAAGAAGGGTTGATTTCCCCGACCCGCTTGCCCCCGTCACTGCTACAAATTCTCCCCGTTCCACCGAAAAGCTTACATGATCCAGCGCCGTTAACTGATTTTCTTTTTTCCCATAAATTCTGGTAAGATTCTTTACTTCCAAAAAAGCCATATATCCTATCATCCTTTCTATCAGATATAATATATCTGTTACCATATAATTATCTTATCAGAACCTTCTTACATTCCCATGAATGGAATCTTACAGTTTTGTAAGATTCATTCATTATATTTTAAATCATAAAAACAGCCTCAAACCGCGTAAAGGTAGGTGGTTCTGTACTGCTGTAAGCCACCAGTGATCCCTTCTGCCTCTCAATAATTTCCTTTGCCAGGGATAAACCGATCCCCACCCCCTTATGCTCCTGATGCTGCTCTTTGCTTCCCTTTACCTGATAAAACCGGTTAAAGATCTTTGGCAGCTCTTCCATTGATATTCCCGGTCCCCGGTCCATAATCTGTACCGTCAGTGCCATTTGCGTTTTGGTCCAGCAGATCATTATTTCTCCTCCCGCAGGACTAAACTCACAGCAATTTTTGATCAGATTTTGAAATGCCTCCGTGAGCCATTCCTTCTCACATAAGAAACTACAATGCTCCGGTCCCTGAAATTTTATGTGTATTTGTTTTTCCGGAAAACCGGTGATTACTCTCTCTGCACATTCCCGCAGCATCACTCCAAGATCATTGGAAGACTTTTCAATTGGAAGCATCCCCGATTCCAGCTGTGTCAGCTTCAAAAGTCCCATGACCAGCCAATGAATCCTCTCAACCTGATCCTGCGCCTGTGTCACCATGATCTGAAGCTTCTCCTGTGTCAGGTTACGCTCAAAAATCTCCAGAAAAACCTGCAAAGAAGCGAGTGGTGTCTTGATCTGGTGAGAAATATCTGTCATCATCTCCTTGAGATAATTCTGCTCCTTCACATGACCACTTTCCCGCTGTCCCAGCACATACGCACTTTTCAGAATATGACTTTCCAATCTTCCGACTGCTCCTTCATCCAGTGGATGAGGAAGTCGTTTTTTCCAGACATCTTCTGTTCTTCTCCTTGTTTCCTCCATAGAGCTTTCTGCCAGGATTTCATCAAAAATATCTCCCACCTGATCCACCTGACCGCATAATCTTTTCAAAGACAAGCCCCCATACAGCCACAAACAGATCAGACCGGCCGATACCGCCGTAATCCCACTGATATCCACAGAAAATCCGCAAAGGAATCTGCCAAGCAGAAAAAAAACAAACCCGCTTCCCCCCGTCAGTACAAGGCTTTTCCATAAATATCCTTTTACACAGCTTTCCTGAAACATTATATTCTCCCCTCCCTCTCACGACCTGCCAGCTCCATCCGATACCCCACTCCCCGGATCGTAGAGATATAAGATTTTTCTTCATCGCAGCCAAGCTTTTGGCGGAGACGTCTCATATAGACAGATAATGTATTATCGTCAACAAAAGCTTCATCAACAGACCACAATTGTTCCATCAGCTGTTCTCTTGTCAATATCTGTCCGGCATGATGGATCAGTATCTGAAAAAGCCGGTATTCGCTTCTGGTCAGTTCGATTCTTTCTTTATTTCGATATACCAGCATTTCCTTTTCATTCAGACAAAGCTCTCCATTTTGATATACACCTTCCTCCGATGCTGTCATTCCATTTCTTATTCCCGTGTCCGGTATCTTATATTTTCTGATATTCGCCAAAATGCGTGCCACAAGCTCTTTCGTCCGAAAAGGCTTCGTTACATAATCATCCCCATACTGCAGACCATGCACCACATTCCCCTCATCCTCCAATGCAGTCAAAAATATAACCGGAATATCCTCCTGCTCCGATTTCAACCATTGACACAGGGCAAATCCGTCTCCATCCGGCAGCATCACATCCAGAAGTACCAGATCAAATACCTGATCCTCCTTTCCACTCCAGAGTCTTTTGGCGGATTGGCAATCGTCCACCCGGATCACCTGCATCCCTTCACTTTCCAATACATACGAGGTTCCCATTGCCAATGCTTCATCATCTTCAACAAATAATATTTTTGCTCCCATGATCCTTTCTCCTTTCCGCCGGTCCATAATTTCTTATTTTGAAAAAAGTGAGTTTTTGCAGCGACTCACCTCAAAAACTCACTTTTCATATACAATAACCTTAATATGTCCAACCATACTACATTACAATAAACAATCTGATCACTCGCCATCCCCATGAATGACCAGGCTCACTGTTTTTAATATAATACGAATGTCTTCTACCACAGACCATCTCATAATATAATCTGTGTCAAGTTCCACTATCTCTTCAAAATCGGTAATCTGATTACGCCCACTGACCTGCCATAATCCGGTAATTCCCGGCTTTGATGCAAGTCTTCCACGATGATGTACCTGATACTGCTCATATTCATCTACTGTCGGCGGTCTTGTCCCGACAATACTCATATCTCCCTTCAGTACATTAAAGAACTGTGGAAGCTCATCAATGGAATATTTGCGTATGAAGTGGCCAATTGGGATAATACGCGGATCATCCTTCATTTTAAACATAAGACCATCCATCTCGTTTTGCTGCATCAGTTCTTTTTTTCGCTCCTCTGCATCCATATACATAGAGCGGAACTTATAGATTTCAAATGTTCTGCCGTTTTTACCGACACGCTTCTGTTTAAAATAAATCGGTCCCGGTGACTGGAAATAAATGAACGGCCCGATAAACACACTTACCAGAACAGTGAGCAGACTTCCCACCAGTCCTCCGGCTATATCAAGCAGCCGTTTCATCATAATCTGGCGGGCACTTGCCAGGCGAAGTCCCGTTGTCAGAACCGTATAATTGCCAAGACGCTCCACAGTTCTGTTGGGAATATCATCCGGCACGCGTACCAGGTTGATATGTACTGTCACTCCGGCACGGATCAACTCGTTGTTTAACCTGCGGCTTTTTTTACTGTCAAGCTGCAGATTCAAAAATACACTGTCCACAACATGCTCCATCAGATAGTCCCGTACACCGTTATAATTTGATACAACCGGTACACCGGCAATCTCCTCCGTGGCTGCCGCTTCTTTTACGGCAGGATTCAACTCACTCTCTTGCGGGGTGTTTTCTTCTTCATAAATATCATCCATAAGTACAACACCTACAACCTGATAATTACGATATTCATCCTGAGAAAGCTCCCTCACGCATTGTTCTGCGCCTTCCCGGTTTGTCAGGATCAGCATCTGTTCCACATCGGGATTGCTCGTCATTTTCTTACGAAGCGCATGCTTATGCAGGCAACGTGCCACATATGTTGCAATATTATGCAGCACGAAATAAATCAACAAAGACTCTCTGGAATAAATGCCTGTTTCCTGTACCAAAAACAAAAAGAACAAAGCCAGACCGTCCACAGTAACACAATGTGTCACCGTGTCCAGCATTTCCCGCAGATAACTTCGACGAACAATCGACTTATGACTGGACCGGATCAAAGAAACGCTGATATCCAGTACGACCAGAATACAAAGAAGTCTCCAGTAATATGTTGTAAAATCACTGCCAATACCATGTCTGAATATATAGCCAATATAAAATGTCACTATAATACAGAAAATATCTAAAACTGCAAAATCAATATGCTTTAACCAGCTTTTTTCTCTTCTAACGTACAATAATCTACCTCCCATGATCTTATACATTACTACGACTGCCGCAACATTTCTATTACTATATCCTTTGAATCAAACCCTATCTTACGCTTTTATATACTAATTACTTGCCGCCATCATGACCATATGCGCCATAGTCTCCATACTCACCATACTTACCATATTTGCCGTAACCGTACTTGCCATACTTTCCATAGCCGTATTTACCATTGCCCATTGGCACCTTATTTAATACTGTGCCAAGGATCTTTACATCGCTCTTTGCAAGCTGGTTCTTTACATTCTGTACAAAACGATAGCTGACAGCATCCGCCTCAATAACAATGATCGCCCCATCGCATTCCTTTGCCACGATTGCACTGTCAATAACAGATCCTAACGGCGGTGTATCAATCAGCACATAATCATAATGTTCTCTACAATACTGCACCAGATCATGAAAATTCTGACTCTCCAAAAGCTCTGCCGGATTTGGTACAAACGGACCGGAAAAGATAATATCCATCCCCTCAATATCTGTTTTTAAACATACTTCATCCAATGTCTTTTGTCCAGACAAATAATGTGCCAGACCAGCCTCTACTCCACCAACCTTGTATCGGCCTGCCAGAACGGACTTTCTCATATCCGCATCAATCATCACAACACGCTTGCCACTATCCGCAAAGGAAACTGCCAGATTGAAGCTGACACTACTTTTTCCTTCATTCGGAGTACAACTGGTAAAATCAATTACCTGAACATCTGTGCCGCTGAACTGCACATTTGTCCGAAGCGACTTATACGCCTCGTTCACACGATAATCTAACTCTTTCCGACCCTCAAATAAAACTTTTGCCATTCTTCTCACCCATTTCCTTTCCTGGAACGATTTCCTAAGAGTAAACGATTCCATAATCCACCGGAATGGCCTTTACGCTTTCTTTTATCCTTCATCATCTGCTCCATGGCACCTTCCTCAATTGGGATCAAACCAAGAGTGTTCAGGCCAAGATATTTCTGTACATCATCCTCACTGCAGATGGTATCGTTCAGCAGATACAGAATAATAATGACTGCCGCACTGGCTACCAGCCCCAACAAACCTCCGATTGCTATGTTTTTCTTTGCATTCGGGCTGCTTGGGCTGTTTTCCAGATGACCATACTCTACAGTTGTCGGTTCATCTACATTCATAATAGATGCAATTCTGGACACAGAGACCTGACTGACCTCATCTACGATCTCCTTTGCCATATACGGATCATCTGCCGTCACTGTAATATCCAGAATACGGGTATCGGACTGGTTATTTAATGCAACCATCTCTTTTAATGACTCGTATTCCATATCAAGTCTCAGATTGTCGATTACCGTTTCCAACACCGGACGGCTCTGTACCAGAACCATATAATCCTGTGTCAACTGGGATCCTGCCTGCAGATCTGATAACGATGTCAGTGCAGATGTCTGACCTACAATATAAAGCTTTGATGTGGACTGATACTTTGGTGTCACCAGAAACAAAGTTCCAATTCCTGCTACCGCAGCCAGAATAATTCCAGTCATTAAAATACTGAACCATCTGGCACGTACCACTCCAAAAAGTTCCAATAAATCAATTTCGATTTCTTCGTCTTGCTGTTTTTCCATAGATTCCCTCTTATCTTTCTAATCTCCCGATTAATCAATATACTTATCATCCAGCATTGTTACAGGATATTTTACCAGAACCCTTTCCAGTCTGCGTTCTGCTTCCGGATTCTGTCCAAAATATCGCAGTGCATCTTTCATTAATGGTTTACGATGATCCGTTCCGTGACAGTCACTCCCCATAAACTGAATATATCCATCCAGTATCAGACGTCTGTGATATGCTGCCCGGCGCTGCAAAAAGCCTCCAACGATACTTTCCGTATTCATCTGAAAATAGCATCCCATCTTTGCCAGTTCCTCGATATGGTCATAATTCTTATATAACGCTTCATATCTTTCCATATGGGCAACGATAGGAATATACCCGGCCATAATATACTCATGAAGAGACTGATATAATACATGATACTTATCTGATGGCAAAAATTCCACCAAAATATAACGCGTCCCCGCCATGGTTAATGCTTGTCCGCTCTTCAGCTCTTCTATGATCCCCGGACCATTTAACAGTTCATTTCCCAAATCCACCGTAAAGGAAGGATCAATTTCTGCCGCCATCTGGCGAAGAAGCTTTAATTTATCCTGCAGCTCCTCTACCGGGTGATTCTTTCCATTTACAGAAAAATGCGGAGTTGCCACAATATGACGTACACCCTGATCGTATGCCATCTGAAGCATCTGCTTTGATTCTTCCGGACTTTTGGAACCGTCGTCTACTCCTGGTAAGATATGCGTATGAATGTCATAAAACCCGGTTTCCATCCTTTGTCCTCCTTACTCTGCATAAATAGTATGCAGATAACGTTTCCAGATCACAAGTGCGATTGCCACAAGAATGCCAAGACATCCCACATACATCAACACATTGATGCTCCAGGCTGCGTACTTCTGCAAAAACTGCAGATAATATACCGGCGTTGCCATGATTTTGCTGGTAATCTTCAATGCCCTTGCTGCTACAGCACCACCACTGATCAGACATGACGATACCAATATTGCAATACACATAACGCGTGCCGACTTATGCGGATAGCCATATAAACGACAAGTCAGAATGAATAATACCAGAAGCATAATAATACTGACTATCGTTGTCAGATAGAACCAGCCTGTAAATGACTGTCTGCTCTGATAGATCACTTTACCCAAATTAAACTGAAGCATATCTGTATAAGTCTCTTTTAACTCTTCGACCATCTTCTCATTGGTTGCTGCATCCTTTCCGATCACCTCTGTATTTAATGCATCCTGAATGCCCTCTGTAGAAATCTTTGCATCTTCCTGACCGGCCAGCACTTTATTGATATACTGCTTTTCCTCGATATAAACACTGGAAAGCGAGAAAACCTCCGTTGCAATCTTTCCATCATATCCCGCATCTTCCAGCTGTTCCTGTGCCGTTTCACGGATCATCTGTGTCACACCCAGGAAGTAATCACTTTCCATCATCTGACGCTGGATCGAATTGTTATTATATATACCAAAATATAATCCCAGTGCAAGCATCAAAAGAAATGCCCAGCCACTGGCACACACACCAACACCAATCGCAATTCCCCGGCGCAGGCCTCTCTTCTTTCTATGATGGCCTTTGACTTTGATCACATAGTATAAAACTGCTGCAATCGCTGCAACCGTTAAGCCCAATACAACCCAGAATATAATCTTCCATAAGGAAATATGTACGATCTGGCTGATAAAATTATCGCTTGCCTTCTGTACTTTAGTATCAGAGCTTTTCTGATCATCACTCTTATTATCTATGGAAAATTTTGTTCCGTTTCCGGAGATTGTCACCTCTCCATTTTTTGCATGGGACTTATCTGTCTTTTCAAAAGTAATAGAGTTGCCGAGATCCTGCTCTTTGTCCCAGGTATCGTCCACTCCTGCCGGAGTCTCCGTCACACTCGGAGTAGCCTGATTATCAAACTCATCCGTTTCCTGCTTTTTCTGATTCTTCTCTACGCTGCCCGGCTTTCCTAAAATACTCTTCAACAATAGCTTATTCGCCTCGGAAGTTTTCTTGGAATGCTGTGGCTCTGCATCTTCACTGTCATTCGATGGTGTCCCGGAAATCAGATCACAATAGCCTTCCTCTACCAGTTCCTGATAGCTTCCATGAAACTGTGAAATATACCCCTGCGCCTGCGAAGCCGAGAGATCCACTTCATCCTCTGCCAGCTTAGCTTTTCCCTGAGCAATATAACTGCTCTTAACCACATATGTGGCACCATTATAAGAAAATGACTGTGACACAGCAGATATCACACTCTGCTCATTGGCATTGATCTCTCCAGCCTGCACTGTCACTGCTGTAAGAGCAAATGCCGCTAATCCAATTATTAATCCAGTAATCTTATGCTTCATAACTTCCCTTTCCTATTGTGTATTTGTCTGAAATCCCACTTCTGTGCGTACATCACCTTTGACATAGATCACACCGCAATCTGCCCAGGATGGATCCAGCGTGTTTGTCCGGATTGCTTTTAAATAATATTTCTTATTTAATTCCATATCCTCCACAGTCCAATACTCATCCTCTTCACCACGGTACAAACTGATCGTCCCCTCATGATTCACCTTAGGCTCATTTGGAGTGTATGTTAATGCCAGCATTACCAAAAGATCCTTACCACTTATCTTATCACTGTGTGTATAATTTTTTCCATTCAGACTCACTGAAATATTCCCGCTGTAATTTTTATTGACAAGATATGCTGTCATGATTTCGCCATCAAGCTCCACAAGACTTTCCGATACTACCAGTACCGAAGGATCCGCTGTCTTCGCACTTGCTTCCGGTGATGCTGTAGATGCGGGTGTCTGTGACACTGTTGGATTATCTGCCACTCCCGGTACAGGTGACGATGGAACAACGTTCGAATCAGGTGTCAATGTAGTTACCGGTTTTGAGGAAGGATTTTTTTTCTTTTGAACGGTCACCTTACAAACCGCTTTTTTATTGTTTCCACCAACCGTAACGGTAATTTGAGCTTTTCCGGCCCTTTTTCCCGTCACTTTTCCTTTTTTGGAAACGACTGCAATCTTTTTATTGCTGCTCTTCCATGTCACAACTGTCTTTCGCGAAACCTTTCCCTTTACCTTAAGCTGAAAACTGCTTCCGACAGAAATCTTTTTTTTCGTTATATTCAACTTTACCGTATTTGACTTTGCAGCTGCAACATTAGTTCCACCCAAGCTCTGACCGATCAAACACAGGGTTATCATACCACACAATATCTTTTTCCCTACATTCATCAATTATATCTCCATTTCGAAGTATTTACAATCATTTTTTCAAGAAAACAGGATCGTTACAAACGCAACGATCCTGTCTGTGTTTTCTTTCTTATTACGCTTGGGAATTATTTACTAATCTTCAAATCCTGAGCATATTTCTTAGCAACACTAAGTTCCTTAATGTTACCGTTCTTATCAACAACAAGCTTAGCGGTATCAGCTACTGTAATTGTTACAGTGTTGTCATCAGAAATCTCAGTTGCTACAGCGAATGTTCCCTCGAATTTCTCACCACCGATTACAACATTGCTTACTGTGCATTCCTTAGCAGATCCCTTAACATCCAGCGAGAAGTTCTTGTCACCAGTTGCAGCTACGGAAACAACGTCATCTTTAACAGTTGTCTTAACCGCTACCTTCTTACCGTTCTTCTCAACATATACTGTGTCAGAACCAGCCTCTTTGCTGTATGTCAGACCCTTAACTGCTACAGAAGCAGTCTTAGAATCATATGCCTTAGCAATAAAATTGTTAGCTTTCTCTGCAAGATCCTTTGCAAGGTTAGCCTTGATCTTGTCAGCCTTCTGATTGAAAGCAGAAGCTACTGCCTCAATATCATCCTTAGAAACATTCAGTGTATCCTTACCAAATGTAACCTTGTAAGACTCACCATCAGCAAGTTCCGGTACCTCAACAGGGGTCAAAGCAGGAGCTGTTGTGGCAGGTGCATTTGTTGCAGGTGCATTTGTTGTAGGTGCATTTGTTGTAGGTGCATTTGTTGTAGGTACATTTGTTGTAGGTGCTACTGTTGCACTTGGAGCTACCTTTGCTGTAACAGCAGGACCAGTTGTAATTGCTGGAGATGTTGCAACAGCTCCGGCTGTAACAACTACAGATACTGTAGCTTTCTTCTTGCTTCCATCAACAGCCTTAACTGTAATCTTAGCCTTACCAGCCTTAACACCTGTAATAACACCCTTAGCATTTACCTTTGCGATCTTCTTAGCGCTTGACTTAAATGTAAGCTTCTTAAGAGTTGCCTTCTTAGGCTTTACAGATGTCTTAATCTTCTGCTTAGCACCAACCTTAACTGTTACGTTCTTTGGTGCAGTAACCTTTGTTACTTTCTTCTTGATCTTCTTAACTACTACCTTAACAACAACTTTCTTGCTGCCGGACTTAACTGTAATCTTAGCCTTACCTGGCTTCTTAGCCTTTACAACGCCCTTCTTAGAAACAGAAGCGATCTTCTTCTTGTTGATCTTGTATGTAACCTTAGCTTTCTTAGGCTTTACAGTTACCTTCAGCTTCATTGAGCCATATCCTGCTGCTGCGCCCTTGTAAAGAGTGATTTTCTTTGTCTTTACTGTGAGCTTCTTTGTCTTAGCAGCTGCCTGAGCTGGTGCTGCAGGAACGATTGATGTGATTCCCATTGCTGCAACTACTGCTGCTGCAATGATTTTTTTGATTGTCTTACTTCTCATCTTTTTTCCTCCTAACATTTTGATGCCCCTCACCCTCAGTATACCAGTCTGAGACCGGATACATATCATATCTCTTCTCCATACGGTATTTTAAATGATAGGCATTTCGTTGTTTGTAATAACAATTTTCGAAGTTTATTTTAGTAGATAAAAATTTAAATGTCAAGGTCGCTCAATAGATTTCATTACTTTTGTGAAATTCATCTATAAATATTCCTAAATTATCTCAAAAATAGACAAACTGCACATGCGTTATCGTGATATATGACATTTACATGACACAATTTACAGGATTTCCCATTTATTACGATAAGTCTGCACAATCATTTGAGTTTTTCCAAAGACATTACTATAAAACTTACCAATAAAAGCAGACAGGATATCCAGATAACGTGAATCCCATATAAATGAGAACAGATACCTCCAATGCCTGCTCCTACAGCAAATGTACCGATCACTCCGAAATAATACCCCATCTGGCGAAGCTGTTCCCGGCGGTGTTCTCTTACATAGAAAGACAATGCCGCCATACCGCTGCGGAGATTACCGATACACATAGTACTGGCATAAGAATAACCTCCCACCTTGCGGAACGACTGTACCTGCATTGCACATGCAAAGGATACAAGAATCGTTGCTGTCATATTGTATGTCCGGGGAATAAATCCCACCAATGCCAAAATAACAATCTCAGCCAGAAGAATTCCCTGACGCCAGTGAATCTTTTTTGCATTACGGAAACGATACTGTACATTTTCCGCCAGAAAAACTCCCATAGCAAAGGATAAAAGCGGCAACAGATAGCGAAGCCCCTCCTGCCACCTTCCTTCCATAAAATGCTGGCTCATCAGTACCACATTTCCTGTCTGTGCATTGGAAAACACTTCATCTCTGCAGTTATAAGTATACGCATCCTGAAAACCTCCGGATAATGCCAGAAAAAATGAATTGATAAACGCCTCCGACATCTGACGCTCCGGCAAGACCTCTGCAAGCCGTGACTTCTTTTGTTTCAATGATAACAACCTCTTTTCTTCCTATTACATATTGCATAGCGTTTTTAAGCCCTTTGAAGTATATCACGCACAAGGTTTCTGTCAATGCCTTCCTTTATAAGATTCCCCTATCAAAGAATACATAGAAGTTATTTGTATCTCGCCAGATTATATGGTACAATTTATATAATTATGCAGATAATGTTCTTATTATATAAGGAGGATATTTATGAACAAATATATTTTGAGCTGTTGCTCCACGGCCGATCTGTCAAAGGAGCAATTTGAATCACGCGGGATTTCTTACATCTGTTTCCATTACGAGCTGGACGGTGTGAGTTATTCTGACGATCTGGGACAGTCTATGGATTTCAAGGATTTTTATCACCGTATGGCAAACGGTTCCAGCACAAAGACATCCCAGGTAAATGCTGAGGAATACGAAGCCTATTTTCGTAAATTTTTGGAACAGGGACTTGATATTCTTCATCTGACATTGTCCTCCGGCATTTCCGGGACGATCAACTCCGCTAATATTGCGGCAGATACTCTCCGGGAAGAATTTCCGGACCGCAGGATCTATATTGTAGATTCTCTGGCCGCTTCCTCCGGTTATGGTCTGCTGATGGATAAGCTTGCAGATCTGCGGGACGAAGGAAAGGATATCGAAGAGGTTCGCCAATATGCTCTGGATCACCGGTTAAATGCCCAGCACTGGTTCTTTTCCACGGATCTTTCCTTCTATGTAAAGGGAGGCCGGATTTCTAAGACATCCGGTGCCATAGGTACTGTTCTTGGTATCTGCCCATTGTTAAACGTGAATAATACCGGTCATCTGATTCCCCGCTACAAGATCCGCACGAAAAAAAAGGTGATCAATGCCATTGTCGATCGTATGAAAGAAAATGCAGAGAATGGTCTGGATTACGCTGATAAATGTTTTATTTCCCAGTCTGAATGCTATGATGACGCAAAGGCAGTTGCCGATAAGATCGAAGCCGCATTTCCTCACTTAAAGGGTCATGTAGTGATCAACTATATCGGTACTACGATCGGAAGCCATACCGGTCCGGGAACCGTGGCACTGTTCTTCTGGGGCAAGGAACGTACCGAATGATAGATGGTTGAAATAGAGAGATTATAAAAAAGGGCAAAACCAGCGTTTTGCCCTCCAAGAATTGCTTCGCAATTCTCGTTGGCTTCCCTCTACGCTACGAGCATTTTCCTATACACTAAAAAAAGTTCCATAAGCACTATAACCATAAGTGCCTATGGAACTTTATAATTTCTATAATATTGTAATACTGATTACCGCATCTGAGCAGCAACCTCTGCTGCGAAATCCTCTTCCTTCTTCTCGATTCCCTCACCGGTCTCAAAACGGATGAACTTCGTTACAACAAGCTTGCATCCCTCTGCCTTAGCAACAGACTCTACATACTTGCCAACAGACTCTTTGTTCTCGCCCTTGAAGTACTCCTGCTCCAGAAGACAAACTTCCTTGAGCTCTTTATTCAGACGGCCTGTGATCATCTTCTCAATGATCTCATCCGGCTTATTTGCATTCTTAGGATCGTTCTTTGCCTGAGCAAGAAGGATTGACTTCTCATGCTCCTTGTAGTCAGAATCTACATCATCCGTAGATACATACTGCGGACGAAGAGCTGCAACCTGCATTGCTACGTTCTTCAGGCACTCCTTAACTGCATCGCTGTCAGAATCAGTATCAGCAACAACAAGTACGCCGATCTTTCCGCCACCGTGGATATAAGGAACAACAAGACCATCTGTTGTCACCTTCTCGAAACGACGGATATTCATGTTCTCACCGATTACGGCGATCATAGCCTTGAGTTTCTCCTCAACTGTGCCAGCATCCTCTGCTGCCCACTTCTCAGCCATAAAATCTTCCAGACTTGCAGCGCTGGAATTCTTTGCCTGAGCAGCTACCTCGGCAACATATGCCTGGAACTTCTCGTTCTTTGCAACGAAATCAGTCTCACTGTTTACCTCTACGATAGAAGCAACCTTGCCATCCTCAGCAACGTCAACAGCAACAATACCTTCTGCTGCAATACGTCCGGACTTCTTAGCAGCCTTTGCAAGACCATTCTCTCTCAACCACTCTACTGCCTGATCCATATCTCCCTCTGTTGCAGTTAATGCCTTTTTACAGTCCATCATACCTGCACCAGTCATCTCTCTAAGCTCTTTTACCTGTGAAGCTGTAATTGCCATTGTGATTTCCTCCCTTTATGATTTTTGATTATTCTGCATCCTCTGCCGGAACATCCTCGCTCATTGACTCACCCTGATTTGCCTCGATAACGGCATCAGCCATTGTAGAAACGATAAGCTTAACGGCTCTGATCGCATCATCATTACCTGGGATTACATAATCTAACTCTTCCGGATCACAGTTTGTATCAGCGATACCGATAAGTGGAATACCTAATGTATGTGCTTCCTGGATACAGATTCTCTCCTTCTTAGGATCTACAACGAAGATAGCGTCAGGGATCTTCTTCATCTCCTTGATACCGCCAAGGTTCTTCTCAAGCTTCTCCCACTCTTTCTTCAGACCGATTACTTCCTTCTTAGGAAGTACATCAAATGTACCATCCTCAGACATAGCCTCGATCTCTTTGAGTCTCTTAATACGAGTCTGGATTGTCTTGAAGTTTGTCAGCATACCACCGAGCCATCTCTCGTTTACATAGTACATACCGCAACGCTCTGCCTCAGTCTTGATAGAATCCTGAGCCTGCTTCTTTGTACCTACAAAAAGAATGTCACCACCGTTTGCAACGATATCCTTTACTGCATTGTAAGCTGTGTCTACCATTCCTACAGACTTCTGCAGATCGATAATGTAGATACCATTACGCTCTGTGTAAATGTACTCAGCCATTTTCGGGTTCCATCTTCTTGTCTGATGTCCGAAGTGTACACCTGCTTCCAGTAACTGTTTCATTGAAATTACGCTCATTTTGTTTACCTCCAATTGGTTAATGTCTTCCATATGCTTCCCGGAATCATTCCGGCACATGACCGCGAGCACGGCACCAATGCGTGATCCGCATATGTGTTTACTTGTTTTTATGCGTTACGGACAAACCAGCCGCAAACACACTAGAGTAGATTATCATAAAAAATGCCCGTTGACAAGGGGTCAACAGGCATTTTTTTGATTTTATCTCATTTTTCCGGAAATTACAGATAAATTATATACTCTGATCCGGTTTTATCCCTTTTACAGACCAAGAATTTCCTCTACGGTCTTCTGCATATCTTCTGTCTCACAGACAGTATCGTGAAGAACCGGTGCACTCCTGATCTCCTCAACTGCCTTTGGAACCTTGGTACCGGATACCTTTTCCAGCTCATCGATCAGCGCAAAATCATCCATTCCTTTGTACTTCTCATCAATGGCACTCATAACGCTTGTTCCAAATTTATAAGGACTTGCCGTCGATGCAATAATTGTTTTGGCCGTATCACCTGTCTTTTCCTTATATGCATGATATACAGCAGATGCAACGGCAGTATGTGTATCCATAACATAGCCGGTCTTGTCATAAACACGCTTGATCTCTGCGGCACATTCCTCTTCGCTTGCCCAGCCGCCGACAAAGTCCTTCAGCTGTGCCTTCATCTCATCTGTCACCTCATATTTACCATCGGTAGCAAGAGAGTTCATCATATCAGCCGTTGCCTTTGCATTTTCTCCGGCGATCTTAAAGATCAGTCTCTCCAGATTGCTGGAGATCAGAATATCCATAGATGGGGATGTCGTGAGGATAAAGTCACGGTTCTTGTCGTAAACACCTGTCTCAAAGAAATCAAACAGGACTTTATTTTCATTGGAAGCACAGATCAGCTTCCCAACCGGCACTCCCATATTTTTGGCATAATATGCAGCAAGGATATTTCCGAAGTTACCGGTAGGCACTACAAAGTTCACCGGCTCGCCTTCCTTAACCACACCCTGTCCCAAAAGACGTGTATAAGAATATACATAATAAACAACCTGTGGCACAAGACGTCCAATGTTGATGGAATTGGCAGAAGAGAACTGGTATCCCTTCTCTGCCATGGTCTTTGCAAGCTCCTTGTTATTGAACATAGCCTTTACGCCGCTCTGGGCATCATCAAAGTTACCGGTAATACCAACAACCTTTGTATTTTTCCCTTTCTGGGTTACCATCTGGCGCTCCTGGATCCGGCTGACACCGTTCTTTGGATAAAATACAATAATGCTTGTACCCTCTACATCCGCAAAACCTGCCAAAGCTGCCTTTCCGGTATCTCCGGATGTTGCTGTAAGGATCACGATCTCATTGGTGATGTGATTCTTTTTGGCAGATGTAGTTAAAAGATGCGGCAGGATGGATAATGCCATGTCCTTAAATGCGATGGTTGCACCATGGAACAGCTCCAGATAATATGTACCATCCTTCTCTACTAAAGGGGCGATCTCCTTTGTATCAAACTTGTCATCGTAAGCTTTTGTAATACAGTTTTTCAGCTCCTCCTCTGTAAAATCGGTAAAGAACTTTTTCATCACCTCATAAGCAGTCTCCTGATAATTCAGCTTTGCAATATCTGCAAAGGACTTATCCAGTGACGGAATGCTTGTTGGCACAAAAAGTCCTCCATCCTCTGCCAGTCCCTTTAAAATAGCCTGAGATGCTGTAACTGTCTTTCCTTCGCTTCTGGTACTTCTATACATTGGTTCCATGTCTTTCCTCCATTCTGATCTGCGATCTGGTGCAATAATGCCGGGTTCAAAAGATATCCGCCACCAGCTGATGTCACAGATTGCTTCATCGCTATACTTTTGGAAGAAATTTTACCATATCAATGACCTTATTTCAAGACACAACTCACAGCGTGAGACGAAATCCCACGCTGCAAGGCTGTCATCCGGTATCTTTGTTATTTAAAAAATTCATGCCCCTGATGCTGGAACAATCTCGTGAGACTCCGGTCAAACCAGCTTACATTGCCGCCATCGGCATAACGCCGATCCATAAAATACAAGGCTCCCCGGGAACCATCCACTCCATGCAGTGCCTCATCCACCGCCTTCCTGGTATCCTCGGATGCTTCCGCTCTGGAATAACTTCCATCCGAAATCGGCGAAAACTGCCTTGGAGCAAATACCACTTCCCGTATAGTGGACGGAAATTTTCCGCTTCGCACCCGGTTTAAAATGACATTTGCCACCAGAAGTTTGCCCTGATGATCCTGATTGCCCGCTTCCGCCTGAACGATTTTTTCCAGAACTGTCCTGTCACTTTCGCTGATACGGACTCCACAGCATTTTTGTATTTCCAGCATTCTCTGCTTTCTTGCTCTCTCTTCTCTCATCCGTTTTACTTCTAACTGATGCTCCTTCACACGTACCGATCTTACCTGATCCAGTTTTTTTATTTTACATGTCATTGTCGCAGTATCTGCCACCGGCAGACTGTCCTGCCACCGTTGCACCCGGGACGGCAGGACGCTCTGCTCGCTTACCGGAGCCAGGGCAACAACTTCCTGAGACTGCATATTCCACAGTGAAAGACCTGCACTGATTGCAATCACCACTACTCCCCGTACAACTTTTATTTTCCTCATGGTATTCTTCACCAAACCTTTCCCGGTTCATATCAACAATGCCTCTCAGAGACATTATCATTTTTATACTTTATTTTATGAACCATTTTGAATTTTGTTACAAAAACATTACAAATTATATTTTCACATTTTATCTTTTATTCGTATTAGTTTATATTTTTGTAACATTTGATGAATTTTATACACTCATTTCCAGATTTTTCTAAAAAAATTCGGGCATTGTTCGACAAAAAACACAATTCTGCAAAGATCCTGTTCCTTACAGCTCTGTAAAAAATCCCTCAAAATAAAAATGCCTCCGGAAAATCCATAAATTCTCCGAAAGCATTTTTATTCATATCGACTGCAATCCTGATATATAACCGGAAAAACGCGGCTCGAAAGATATTTCACGATATATCCTGTGATATTCCTCCGACGACAGCTCCGATAGATAATTGGAAGCATACTGAATCCCGATTCCTGCTTCCTGCAGCAGATCCGCCGCTTTGTTGTAAGCAATAGCCGCCTCTGTATCCGTAGGATATCTGCCGATAATATGATCTCCATTAATATGAATCTTTGCCACATACACCGCCGCATACACATCCGGCTGACGTGTTACTCCATGATAGGCATTCAGAATCTCGATATTGGCATAACGGTAATCGTGATCATTGCCGTTCACAAAACGATAATCCCGGTTCTCCACGGCAAAGTTTTTGATCCCATAACGGGATGCGATATTGACCTGCATTCCATAATCTGCCACAAAAAGATGACCCCCCCGGCGCATGATCGAATGATGAGAATAATAAAACAGATCATCCGCATCAAAAAGAAGGACATCCTCTCTGGAAAGATAATATTCAAAATAATTTGCCTGTAAATAAATAGGCGTTTTGATATAAAGTCCATTATTTTTGAAATTATTTAAAACCACCCACTTGGAAAAGGGGAGCTCACATGGACGATAATCATCCGGCAAAAAACGAATTTCTGATTTCAGAAGATTCGCCGCAATTGTATACGTCCGGTGCGCTTCCTCCTGCGTAGCGAAGCTGCCGAGACTGATATGTTTTCCCCGAAATGTCACAGAGGAACGAAAATAGATATCCCCGTTCTTTTTCCTGGCCTGAAAAACTCCCGGAAGCCGCTTCATATCCCTTCCCTCCTGGTTCCCTATTTTTGTTTCCGATAACTTCTTAGCACGATTTTTTCCAGCTTACGCTTCAAGACGATCTGAATCTCCTCATGTCTGGCAATCTGTTTGACCAGAATCGAATAAACTCCGGCACGATTTGCCCCCCACACATCCGTAAAAATCTGATCTCCTACAAACAGCGTTGTTTCCGGCGTAGTCTGCATACGTTTCATCCCCTCCTGATATCCTCTCGGAGACGGCTTTCCTGCTTTAAACACATAGGGAGTTTTCACCGTATCCGCAAAGGGCTTCACACGGTAATCCTTGTTATTCGAAATCACACAGGTCTGAAAGCCCAATTCCCGCAGATGCTCAAATAATTCTACTGCACGGGCTGTTGCCGGCTGATCATGCTCTACTAATGTGTTGTCCACATCAAACAAAACCCCCCGATATCCCTTTTGATAATACATTTCAAAGGGAATCTCATAAGTGGAATCATATTCTTTCCTGGGATAAAACTGCTGAAACATGGTTTCCTCCTTACATCTGCTTTGCCAGATTGATCATTTCAATCGCTCCGAGAGCACAGTCATAGCCCTTGTTACCTGCCTTTGTACCTGCACGCTCAATGGCCTGCTCGATATTGTCTGTTGTCACAACGCCAAACATTACCGGAATACCGGTCTCCAGAGAAACACTTGCAATCCCCTTGGATACCTCTGCACAGACATAATCATAATGACTTGTGGCACCACGGATCACGGCACCAAGACAGATTACGGCATCATATTTACCGGATTCTGCCATCTTCTTTGCCATGACCGGAATCTCAAATGCTCCCGGCACCCATGCCAATGTAATATCATCATCCTCAACATTGTGACGAACCAGACCATCCCTTGCTCCGGCAATCAGTTTGGATACGATAAATTCATTAAAACGTGCTGCTACAATACCAATTTTTGCTCCTTCTGATACTACTTTTCCCTCTAATACTTTCATGATAATTCTCCTTTTCTATGATATATATCGTTCACTCAAACTTCCCACATCGTATTGGATGTGGGAAGTTTGAGTCATCTACAGTTTCAAAATGTGTCCCATTTTTTCTTTTTTGGTTTTCAGATAGAAGCTGTCATATTTGCCAGGCTCCATCTCGATCGGCACACGCTCTACAATCTCCAGATCATATCCGGCCAGGCCATATACCTTCGCCGGATTATTTGTCATCAGACGAAGCTGATGAATTCCTAAATCCACCAAAATCTGCGTACCTATTGTATAATCTCTTGCATCCTCCGGGAAGCCCAGCTCCAAGTTGGCTTCTACTGTATCGCGTCCGTGATCCTGCAGCTCATAAGCACGGATCTTATTGATCAGTCCAATGCCTCTTCCCTCCTGGCGCATATAAAGCAGAACACCTCTTCCCTCCTTGGCGATCATCTTCATTGCCGCATCATACTGCTGGCCACAGTCACAACGTGCAGAACCAAGGGCATCTCCTGTCAGACACTCGGAATGGACACGGCACAGAACCGGCTCGCCATCTGTAATATCTCCCATGACAAGCGCCACATGATGCTCGCCATTGAGTTTATTCACATAACCATAAATAGTAAACTGGCCATATCGTGTCGGCATCTTTGCCTTTGCCACACACTCCACCAGCACCTCATGCTCCTTACGGTACCGGATCAGATCTGCGATCCTGCCGCATTTTAACTGATGCTCCTTTGCGAACTCAAGAATATCCGGCGTTCTTGCCATCGTGCCATCCTCTTTCATAATCTCACAGCACAGTCCCACCGGCTTTAAGCCTGCCAGTCTGCAAAGATCCACGGTTGCCTCCGTATGTCCGTTACGCTCCAGCACACCGCCCTTCTTTGCCAGAAGTGGGAACATATGGCCCGGACGACGAAAATCCGATGGCTTCGCATTGTCGTCTGCCACCATTCTTGCCGTGATCCCCCGCTCATAAGCAGAAATACCTGTAGTAGTATCCTTGTAATCAATGGATACTGTAAATGCCGTACAATGATTGTCTGTATTTTCTGCACACATCTGCGGAAGATTCAGCTTATTGGTATACTCCTCCGACATCGGCATACAGATCAATCCCTTAGCATAACTTGCCATAAAATTTACATTTTCCAGTGTAGCAAACTCTGCCGCACAGATCACATCCCCTTCATTTTCCCGATCCTCGTCATCCATCATCACAACAATCTTTCCCTGACGAAGATCTTCCAACACTTCTTCAATGGTATTAAACTTTGTTTCCATAATCCTCTTGCCTTTCTATTTGTCATTAGAACCCATATTTTGTAAGCATTTCCAGGGTAATGCCCTTTTCCTGCGTTGTATCGTTGGTTTTCTCCGCAGGAATCGTCAAAAAACGCTCGACATATTTTCCTACCGGGTCATTCTCCAGATTGACAATATCGCCTTTCTTTTTGTGTAACAGCGTAGTTTCCTCCCCTGTATGAGGAATCACTGACACGGAAAAGCTCTTGTCTGTGAGAAGTGCCACTGTCAGGCTGATCCCGTCAATGGCAATAGAGCCCTTTTCAATAATATAACGCAGTATTCCTTCCGGAGCCCCAATCTCCACCCACATGGCATTGCCTTCCTTTCTTGTAGAAAGGATCGTTCCGGTGCCATCAATATGACCCGCCACAATATGACCGCCAAATCTGCCATCGGCTGCCATTGCACGCTCCAGATTCACCTGACTGCCTCTGTGAAGAGATCCCAGCGAGCTTCTCCGCAATGTTTCCGCCATCACATCTGCCTGAAATTTTCCCCCTTGCATGGAGGTTACCGTCAGACAGACACCATTGACTGCAATACTGTCGCCGATCTGCGTCCCCTGCAGTACCTTATGAGCTGCCACCGTGAGTACCGCCGATTCACCTCCTGCTGCAATAGAATCAATGGTTCCCACTTCTTCAATAATACCTGTAAACACCTTTTCCTCCTTTCCTGATACCTTCGGGTATTCTATAAGAAAGAAAAAAGTCCCCGCCAAAAACGGGGACATCAAAAAATCATGTATCAATACTTCTCTCATCCAGACTGTACTGTCGGCCTTGGAATCTCACCAAGTCATGTCACAAAAATGACTCACGGGCTGATGTGTCAAAAAAACAGCTTCTGTACACAAATACCGTCGGTCGCGAATTTCACGCTGCCCCGAAGTTTACTTTACGTTCCTTATCATAGCACAGCCGCTTACGGTTTGCAAGAAAAATATCGGGAGCTTCACACTGTGTACCGGAATGATCTCTTCCGGCGTAACACCGGCAGCACAATTATATAACATCTGCCTCCATCAGAAGATCTTCACCGAGAGATGTAACTTTGCGGTTTGTCAGGATCCATGCCTGAGCCGGATCATCCACGCCTATGCCTCTCACCGGAGTGAATCCCTCCTCCCCTCCAAACAGCTTCGGCGCAATATAAGCCTGCACATGCTGCACGATCCCTGCCTGCAGGGCGCTGTAATTTAATGTACCGCCTCCTTCCAGAAGGATGCTGTCGATTTTTCGTTCTCCCAGTTTTTCCATCAGATCCGCAAGATCCACTCTGCCATCCTTCTGCCTTGTCACAAGCACCTGCACTCCCTTCTCCTCATAGGCAGCGATCCGCTCCGGATCCTCCTTCACTGTTGCAAGAATGGTTTCTACTTCTTCTGCCGTCCGAACGATCTGACTGTCAAGAGGCGTCCTGAGACTGCTGTCACAAATGATCCGGATAGGATTTCTCCCTTCCGGAATACGGCAGGTCAGCAGCGGATCATCTGCAAGCACCGTCTGCACTCCCACCATAATACCGGTGTATTTATTGCGCATGCGCTGTACATAGACTCTTGCCTCTTCTCCGGTCACCCATTTACTGGCACCTGTATGACAGGCGATCTTGCCGTCCATAGTCATGGCGTATTTCATGACCACATATGGCGTGTGGGTCGTAATATAATGAAAAAACACATCATTCAGGGCATCGCACTCCTCTTTCAGCACATGGGTTTCCACGGTAATCCCCGCATCCTGAAGCTGGCGGATCCCCTTTCCTGCCACCAGTGCATTGGGATCATCGGAGCCCACATAAACCTTGCGGATACCGTGCTCTATGATCGCCTGGGTACATGGAGGCTGCTTACCGTAATGACAGCATGGCTCCAGAGTCACATACATTTCCGCTCCTGTGGCATCTGTTTTCAGATTGGCAAAAGCACTCCGTTCTGCATGCAGATCACCGTAACGGGCATGATACCCTTCTGCCAGAATCTCTCCATCTCTGACGATCACGGCCCCCACCAGAGGATTGGGATTGACATGTCCCTCTCCCTTCCCCGCCAGCTCAATGGCTCTTCTCATATAGTTCTCTTCCATAATTTAAACCTCCATCGCTCTTCTCATACCGCTCACACCCAAACCTTAAAGCTGCAATATCTTCTGCTGCTTTTCCCGTTCTCTCGCCGCCTTGCTGTAAACACAGCCACAGTAATCCTGCCGGTACAGCTGATACTCAGCCGACAACTCAATTGACTTGAGATAACCGCCCTTTTTCTTAAAATCCGACACCAGATAAGGAATACCATATTCCTGTGCCAGACGCAGACCGATTTCATTGAGCTTTGCTGCATTCTTGTGGGGACTGACAGAAAGTGTGGTGGTAAAGTAGTCAAAGTGATGCTCCTTTGCATACTCTGCCGCCTTTCTCTGCCGCAGCTCATAGCAGGCAAAGCAGCGTTCGCCCCCCTCCGGAAGCTGCTCCATGCCCTTTGCCATAGCAAGAAACACCTCCGGCTCATATGCCCCTTCCACAAACGCAATGGGATACTTTACCGGAAGCTCACCAAGAAGTCTCTGCTGCTCCTTTACCCTCTTCTGATACTCTGCCTGTTCTGTAATATTAGGATTATAATAATAGATTGTAATATGAAAATACTCTGCCAGATAGGAAAGACAATAACTGCTGCAGGGTGCACAGCAGCTGTGCATTAATAGCTTTGGCACCTTTTCTTCCTTTTGGAGATGATCAATGATCTGATCCAGCTCTCTCTGATAATTCACTTTATTCATATCTACATTTACCCCTTTTTGTGATCATTGATCCGACACTTTATTATGCCGCTTTTCTGTCTGATCCGGCACAAACGCACTGAGCAGAACCGTCTGTTTTACTTTCTGATCCGTAAAGCCCCACTGTGAGCGAAGCTCCCCCGGTACATAAGTAAAAAAGACATTTCCAAGCAGCATACACAGGATAAATACCCAGAAAAATCCCAGAATCCCCCCTGCCAGCTTATTCATGGTGCCAAGTACCGGAATATGATCCACCAGCTTTAATGCCCGGATACTATGCAGCAGTACAAACTGTAACACCGCAAACACCACAAAAAACACGATGGAGTAAGCAATGCCCTCTGCTGCCGGTTCCAAAGCCTGTCCCGCAAACTGCGCCAACGCACCGCTTCCCATCTGCTTCTCAAGTACAGGCACAAATACAGCCTCTGCCAGCATCTTTTTTAGCGTTCCGGCCGCCAGAACTGCCCCTATATATGCAGCAACCATTGCCACGATCCGGGCAATGGTCACTAAAAATCCTCTATGATATCCTACGAGAACGGACACCAGCATACAAACTCCGATGATCACATCAACGCACGTTGTAATATCCATATCAATCCTCATTTCCAGACAGCCTGCTGCCTGAAAAAATCTGCACAGGCAATTACAATTCTGCCATCTTCTCCACCGTCACAAACGATTACAGAAGAACATCCGCCATATCATACATGCCTGCAGCCTTTCCCTTCAGGAACTTTGCAGCGGCGATAGAGCCCTTTGCAAAAACAGCACGGGAATATGCCGTATGCTTAAAAGTGATCACCTCATCGGTACCGGCAAAGATCACTTCATGATCTCCCACAATCGTGCCACCGCGAACAGCAGAAATACCAAGCTCCTTTTTGTCTCTCTGCTTTCTCACCTGAGAACGGTCATAAACATACTCAAACCGGTTATCCATTGCCTCATTAACAGAGTCTGCCAGTGCAAGAGCCGTGCCAGATGGCGCATCAAGCTTTTTGTTGTGATGCTGCTCCACGATCTCCACGTCAAAACCCTCTTCACAAAGCTTCTGTGCCGCCTCCTTCAAAAGCTTCATTAAAAGATTGATTCCCAGAGACATATTGGCTGATTTCAGTACAGCAACCTTCTCTCCGGTCTGGCGCAGATATGAAAGCTGCTCCTCACTCATACCGGTAGAACACTGCACGATCGGAGTCTGTGTCCTTGCGGCGTAATCCATACGCTTCTCAAAGCCATTGGCAGAAGAAAAATCAATGATAACATCTGCCTTTACATCACACGCATCAATATCGGTAAACACCGGATAGTCATTGTCTCTATTGTCCACAATGTCAATACCTGCCACGATCCGGCAATCTGCATCCTCCTTTACCAGTCCTGAAATCATCTGTCCCATACGGCCATTACAGCCTACCATAATAATATCTGTCATTTGAACAATCCCGCCTTTCATAATATATGCACACTTTATACTGCAGACCTGATCACTTTCCTGCAGTATATCTGCTTAATTAACTGTGATATCCTTCTCCAGCTCAATTTTGGAGATCACATCCATATATTCCACAAGCTCCTCCGGCAGATTCTGTCCGGTGAGTACCAGTCTGGTATAATCATCCCGCAATTCGATCAGATGAATGATATCCTCTACTGTAATGATCTCCAGATCGATCAGTCCCAGAATCTCATCCAGTACCAAAACATCGCAGCCGCCGGTATCGATCACCTTTCTTGCGAAATTTACACCATTTAAAATATTCTGTGTCTCTTCCTTTTTCTGGGAAGCGAGAAGCTCTGAAAATGATTCTTTTTCCTTTTCAAAACGGAACAGCTTGATATCCGGCTCCAGCTTCTCCAAAAAATTAAACTCCTCCGCATCATTTCCCTTCAGGAACTGGATAATGATCACAGACTGACCAAGACTTGCGGCACGGATGCACTGCCCCACAGCCGCTGATGTCTTTCCCTTTCCCGGTCCGTAAAAAACCTGAACAATACGCCTGTCCATAATTCACCTCTGTACTTTCTTCGTATATTTATCCGGTCTGTTCACGCCCTATGAAACGAAAAAAATGACCGGAGACAAAGAATTTACTCCTTAACTCCAGTCATTCTATCATATTTATAATGAAAAATCCACTCTTTTACATTTCCTCCTCATCAGACTGATATTCCAGCTTGCTGACAGAAACCTCATAAGCGACTCTCTTTTCATATTCTTCTTCGCTGATCTTCTTCTGGTACTCCCTGCTCTGAATTCTGCCCCAGATCTGTACATGTGCTCCTACCTCAAACTGATCGGCATATCTGGCATTTCTGCCCCAGCAGATACATGGAATATAATCTGATTTGCCGTACGGTCTGTTCACTGCCAGTAGTACATCTGCGATCTCACGCCCCAACGGCGTTTTCCGGTATACCGGCTTTTTACAGACATAACCATCCAGAAAGATATGGTTAGGATCCTGTTCTTCCTCCTCCGGCTCCACAATCTCTACTTCTCTTGCAAACACAGACAACACAAGACGATTTCTTGTTTCTTCATGACGGTTATAGGAACGGAACTGGCCATTGGCACGCAGCACATACCCACGGTAATCTGCACGGACATCCAATATCCTCTCCGAAACCATAACCGGAATGATGTCATTGGAATTGCTCAGACGGCTCACTTCGATATCTACCGTATAGAAGTCCTCTCCGTATACCGTATGACTGTACCCAAATTCACCTACCACCCTTCCTGCAATTGTCACCTGGTTATTTGTAAAAACCTTATCCAACATATTTTTTCCTCCCTTTTCCTTTTACGGGTCTCCCGTCCCGTATGCATTGTAACTTCATTAATAAATGTATATTTGGCTCCTTTCGGTGCTAGAACTATTATGCCACATTTTTCCTGTTTTTAAACGGGCTTCCGGACGACAAATCACGACGTCTGCTATCACCAGACACAAATGTCCTACCCAATTCGCCCAAAAATACATATTCCTTCTACAATCTTATCAGAACTCGTGCAAAACTTCATCATTTTTTTGTGACTTTTTCTTACTTGTATAATGACGTGACAATCGGTATACTAATGTATTGGTGATTTATTTTGCAAAAAAGAGAAAAGCGATGAGATATCGCCGCATATTGAGAAAGGACTTGAACAATTATGATGCAGAAACGTGAAGACGTCAGAAATATTGCAATTATTGCACACGTTGACCATGGTAAAACTACGCTGGTGGACGAGCTTTTAAAGCAGAGTGGTGTATTCCGCTCCAACCAGGAGGTGGCCGAACGTGTCATGGATTCCGGCGATATCGAACGGGAACGTGGAATTACAATTTTATCCAAAAATACAGCCATTACTTATAAGGATACTAAGATCAATATTATCGACACACCGGGACACGCTGATTTCGGCGGCGAGGTAGAGCGTGTCTTAAAAATGGTAAACGGAGTTGTTCTGGTAGTAGATGCCTTTGAGGGTGCTATGCCACAGACAAAGTTTGTATTAAAGAAGGCTCTGGAATTAGAGCTTCCGGTTATTGTATGTATCAACAAGATCGATCGTCCGGAGGCACGTCCGGAGGAAGTTGTAGACGAGGTTCTGGAGCTTTTTATTGATCTGGATGCCAATGAGGAGCAGCTTGACTGCCCATTTATCTATGCTTCCGCCAAGGAAGGTATCGCTTCCTACAGTGCGGATGAACCGGGCAAAGATATGGTTCCTTTGTTTGATACGATCCTTGATTATATTCCTGCTCCGGAGGGCGATCCGGATGCCGGAACACAGGTACTGATCAGTACCATTGATTACAATGAGTATGTAGGACGTATTGGTATCGGCAAGATTGATAACGGCTCCGTAAAAGTAAATCAGGATGTCGTTATTGTCAACCATCATGATGACTCCAAATCCCAGAGAGTCCGCATCACAAAGCTTTACGAGTTTGACGGACTTCAGAAGGTAGAGGTGCCGGAAGCGACCATCGGTTCCATCGTTGCGATTTCCGGTATTTCAGATATCCATATTGGAGATACCATCTGCTCTCCGGAGAATCCGGTTGCTATTCCATTCCAGAAGATCTCCGAGCCAACCATCGCCATGCATTTTATGGTAAACGACAGCCCACTGGCCGGTCAGGAAGGAAAATACGTTACCTCACGCCATCTGCGTGACCGTCTGTTCAGCGAGTTGAACTCTGATGTCAGCCTTCGTGTTGAGGAGACAGATAATATGGACAGCTTCAAGGTATCCGGCCGTGGAGAGCTTCATCTCTCTGTCCTGATCGAAAACATGCGCCGTGAAGGCTATGAATTTGCCGTAAGCAAAGCAGAGGTTCTCTATCACACGGATGAGCGCGGCAAAAAGCTGGAGCCAATGGAGCGTGCATTTATCGATGTACCGGATGAATTCTCCGGAAGCGTTATCGAAAAGCTCAGCAACCGTAAAGGTGAGCTTCAGGGAATGGGTTCCATCGGCGGCGGATATACCAGACTGGAATTTTTAATTCCATCCAGAGGTCTGATCGGCTATCGTGGAGAATTTATGACAGATACTAAGGGAAACGGTATTATCAATACAACATTCGAAGAGTATGGTCCATATAAGGGCGATATGAATTATAGAAAACAGGGATCCCTGATTGCTTTTGAGTCCGGCGAGACTGTTGCTTATGGTCTGTTTAACGCCCAGGATCGTGGTACTCTCTTTGTGGGACCCGGCGAGAAGGTTTACAGTGGTATGGTCATTGGACAAAATGGTAAAGCAGAGGATATTGAGTTAAACGTCTGCAAGACAAAGCATCTCACCAACACACGATCTTCTTCTGCAGATGATGCCTTAAAGCTTGTACCACCAAAGAAGCTGAGCCTGGAAGAGGCTCTGGAGTTCATTGATACCGATGAGCTTTTGGAGATCACTCCAACCAGCCTCCGTATCCGTAAGAAGATTCTGGATTCCACTCTTCGTTTCCGCAGCAAGAAAAATGCTCAGAACAACTAAACAGAACGGCTTAATTTCATATAAAATTCTTTGATCTGCTGCCATGACAGATGTTCCTGTTGTGGCAGCATTTCTATTCCCGCCATTGCCATATTCACCAGCAATTCTATGTCCTCTGCCGGAATCCAGAGCATCTCCTCCGGTCTGTCTTTTCTCCTCTCAAGTATTTGTTCCAGCTTTTTCGCCGTCTTTGTCTCTGTCAATAGATCCACATAACGTACCGCCAGTAATATTCCCATCCACAATGGCATTCCATAGCGCAGCCATAATGGTTCTGCCAGCTCCTCCCACAGATAACGGCTGTCTCTTCTCTCCTCTCTGCTTCCCGGCACGCATTTTTTAAGCTCCGTCACATTCCGGGATAACGCCGTGAAGATTCTCTTCTGCTCCGTTCCATGCACAGGCGGTATCACAACCAGATCTTCCTCCTGCCATCCGGCTCTTCCCAGATATAATGTCACACCGTCACGGTCACGAATCCACAAAAGTTCCCTTTTTATCATCTGCTCCCACATGATCTCTGTCGAAAGGAATACCACCGGAGGTCTTTTTTCATATTCCCCGGTGCCGGAAATATCCTGATTTCTATTCCAGCAGACCTCCTGCAGCATCCGGATATTTCCAATGGCAATCACATATTCTGGTTTGATCTGCCGCAGCCGTTCCGCCACATTCCCATTTTTCTGCCACGGGATACGATCTACCTGACAATATAGACGCAATTCTGTCAAAAACTTCTGATGCCAGGCTTCCGTGAAATATATGTCATTGCAGCATAAAAGGACAGCCATATGGCTGCCCTTTCTTTCAAGAACCCACGATTTCCAGTTTTTTACAAATGCTTCCGTGGTGATGATCTTCATTCCTTATCTCCCTCATCCGTTTTATCCGCCGGTGTCTGCGTCGGAGCTTCTGTTGCCCTGGGTTCCTCCGTTGCGCTGCTGTCTGACTTGTCTTCAGCATTATCATCCTTTTCAATCTTTACCGTCACATACTCCGTCTTTACAATCGCACTGCTATCCCTCAGATCCAGATGAACCTTCAGACGGTGCTTTCCACGACGCAGTCCTTCGCAATCGACATAGGCACTGTAATCATCCACAGTAATCTCATCCAGAACAGAAGAGATTCCCTGGATCGTTATGCTGACCACATCTCTGTCCCCAACAATACGTGCTGCCAGATGATCCGACAGGGAAGCGAATTTAATATCCTTCACCGGAATGGATATTTTTTTGCTCATCAGCTTTTCAATGCCGATCCTCAGAGACACCTGTGCATAATCGGCCAGCACAGACACACCATCCGGCAGGTAATCCTGAATGCTGATATTTTGTTCCACAGAACCTGTGGTACTCTGCATTCCGGTAATATCCACCGGCACATTGACCTCGCTGATATTGGCAAGATCCTTTTTACCACCTGCCACCTGTATGGTCTCCGGCTGGCACTCCGCATCCACAAACTCATATCCCGATGCCGGTTTTCCGGTTATCTTTATATTGACAGGTATTGTCTTGGTCTTTAATACCTGGACATTCACCCGGACCTTACGCACTCCATAATTCAGGGTACTGGACTCGATCACCTTTCCATCCGCATCATATGCAACCGGGGTAACCCTCTTTTTTAAGTCCTCACCGATTCCGCTGACATTGACCGTTACACGAACAGAATCAATCTTGTCGATCACACCCTTACCACCTGTCACCTCCAGCATGTTGGGACTTGCCAGACATTCCCCCACACTGTATCCGGCCTGTGGCGTACCGTTCGTTACTACTGTAACCTTGATCTGTTTGCTGGCCTTATCCTCCAGAGAGACCTTCAACACACTATTGCACTCCAATACCGGCTCGTCAGATACTGTTTTCTTTAATTCCGGCACAATGGCCACCGCATTAACTGCCGACAGATCAGAGAGATCCGCCGTAGCACGGATATCGTCTGCTTTCAGTCTGTCTACAATGCTTTTTTTGCCCTTTACCCGGACTTGTGCCGTGCTTCCCTCAATAATTTCATATACCTTATTGACAGAGGAAAGTGCATCCTCATTGATGGTTTCAACCTCTACATTAAAGATCCGTTCCTTATAAGGATCTTCAATATTTACGATTGCCACCCAGACCACAATCGCCGTAGCAAGGGCAAGCAGCTTAATTCCTATATTATTGATGATATATTTCTGTACAAAATCCTTATGTCCTGTATCCCCGGAATTGTTATGCCGTATGCTTTTCTCCTGCTTGTTATCCATATCTCTAACCATGCCTTTCCAACTGTGCGGTATCTGTCCTTCCGCCACAAAGCTACATGTATCATCCCCGCCGGTTACTCTGCCCTGCCACTATCTGTACGGCGCAGCCCCTTCCAGCGTTTCTTTTCTGTATCATCTCCTGATTTCCCCTGCATTTCTGTCAGCTTCTTTCGCAGCAGATCTCCGTCAATATTCCGCAAAAGCTTTCCTCCCACTGCAACAGAAATCCTGCCTGTCTCCTCGGAAACAATGATCGTCAGGCTGTCCGTCACCTCGCTGATTCCCACACCGGCACGATGTCTGGTTCCAAGCTCCTTTGACAACCCCATATTGTCGGACAAAGGCAGATAACAGGTCGCCGACACGATCCTGTCCCCCCGAATGATCACGGCTCCATCGTGAAGAGGGGTATTATGCTCAAAAATATTAACCAGAAGCTGACTGCTAATGGTGGAATCCAGTTCAATTCCTGTCCTTTCGTATTCGGACAGATCAATGTCCTTTTCCATTATGATCAGGGCTCCCGTCTTCGCCTTGGCCATTTCTACCGTTGCCTTCACGATCTCATTAATACTGCGCTCTGAAAAACGCTCATTTTGATTTCGGGTATCATCAAATGGAATCAATGTAGAAACGATCTTTTTCTGTCCAAGTTCTTCCAACGCCCGGCGAAGCTCCGGCTGGAATACGATCATCAGTGCCGTAATACCAATGGAGATCGTCCTCTCAAAGATCCAGACAATAACATTCATCCGCAGAATGTATGCGATCACATAACACGCCAAAAGAACAATAATTCCCTTTAACAGCATCCATGCTCTTGTATTTTTGATCCACAATGCTACATGATAGATCACAAATGCCAGTATCACAATCTCCAAAATATCTATCACTGATACCTTTGGTAAATTGATCACATGTATATATTCCTTTAAGGATGCAACAATAGAGTTCATACTTCCTCCTAATCCCGTTTATCCTGTTATTTTTATTTTTCTTCACCTGATCCGGTCTTCGCCGTTTGTTCCGATCGGTTCTGCCCGGACTCACTCTCTGCTTTCTTTGACAAAACGCCAAAACGTCCTTCTCCCAGCAAGTGGGCATTAAATCGTTTGACTCTCTTTTCTCCTACTGCAATGTTCATTTTCGGCACAGCCTTGACATAATAACAGTATTCATCATCTTCAAACTGAAGATACTCCACAGCCGAATAATTTAACACAAGCTGAAAGAACTGTATCAGCCACGCAAGTATTCCGCAGATGACAGATTGTACCAGAAGATATACGACATGTACCTGTATATTGAACGGAAAACTCAGCACCAGGATCAGCAGGATATTAACGATCACTCCCGCAACAATTGCTGTTTCATAGACATAATGAAACTCCTGACTGCAGATCATATTTACGATAACCATCACGATGGCAAAAACCGCAATAACAAGATACATCTCTTTATTGGAAAATATCATCTGGAACGCCTGATTAAATAATACCATACTTTCCTCGGTAGCGGTACCGATCACCGTGGTAATACACTTGATCGTATAATAACAGACCACCCCGCAGCTCATAGGGATCACAGCCACCGGTGCACCGATCAGCCCCAGAAGGATTGGCACCAGATATGGCAGATGTAGTCCATACAAAATCGGAACTGCCAGGATCACATAACCGTGTTCCGGTAAAAAGCGCAGATAGATCAGATATGCGATCAGAAAGATCAGCAGAATGACTAATGCAAGGGAAACGGATACATAATACACATGAAAAACAGTATATGCAGCGGCAAGAAACAATAGCACCGACATCGGCAGCACCGTATTCACTACCGAAAACGCCACGATCACATACCATGATTTTAAAACCGGATTGTACCCCACCAGCTGATTGATCGAAAAAAATGTAATAAAAGAAAGGAGAAATCGAAAAAGCGCATTCACTATCCGGGCGTGATCCTGATAAAACCGGATCAGCCGTTCTCTAATCACCAATAAATGCGTCATTCTCCGCTTACCTCCCTGCTCTGTTCATAAAATAATTCCATTTTTTTAAGCTCTGCCAGATATGCTCTGCGTTTATTCTGAATGCGATGGTATTTGGCCGAATAAATAATTACCGTAAAAAAGGCACAGCCTAACAGGATCAACAGATAAACAGCAAGTGCTCCCGCTGCAAGACTGCCTATTTCAGGTAATCTGACTTTAGATAAAAGATATTCAAAATGGTACAATGCAATCAAAAACAACACCAGCACATATGCAACAGAATAGCTCCAAAGAGTCACCAGTAAATGAGAACGTATATAATCTATTTTGTAGTAGCCTGCTTCCTTCAGCTCCGTGTGCAGCGGCTCCTGCTCATACCTTGCCAGATTTACCATAATCCGAAGCTTTTCCTCGTTTACCATACGAATCCCATTTCCCTTCATGATCACATTTTCAGAGACTTTAACCATATTTCATCATAACATGTAGATTTTCCGATTTCAACTCTTTCTTGTACAATTTAGATAAAAAAAGAAGGAAATTTTTTACATAAAATCACGTCTCTGGGTATGTCTGTTTCCATTGAAATATGATAAACTAATAACGATAATTTTGAAGGGAGCCCCAATCATGATCCAGAACAAGAAAATAGCAGCCGTTTGTGTTGCCGAAATGCAGAACGATGATATCCAAAGTATATTATACCCGTTAAACGAGGCACTCTCTGAAATCGGATGGCGTATGATCATTTTTGACAGCTGCACCGATTTCTTTCTCAAAAACGCTTTCGATGAAGGGGAAGCCCATTTGTTTCAATTATTAAATCACGATTATATCGATGCTGTTTTAATAATGTCAAGAACCATCAAAAACGACGAGATCCAGAATCAGATCATTAACCGCGCCAGACAGAATGGAACACCGGTTCTTCTGATCGACAGTGATACCCGGCCGGAGGGTACGATCCAGATCAGCTTTGATGAAAGTGATGCCTTCGAACGGCTGGTGCTTCATCTGGTGGAAGATCACCATTTTACCCGGATCAATTGTATTGCGGGCATCAAAGACAATCCAATCTCCGAGCACAGAGTACAGATCTTCCGGAAAATACTGGCAGATCATAACATTCCTTTTGATGAAAGCCAACTGGGCTATGGTAATTTTTATGCCCAGCCGACCCGGAAGGTAATGGAAACATTTCTTCAACAGGCGGAACTTCCGGAAGCCATTGTCTGTATTAACGACAGCATGGCCATCACCGTATGTGATATTTTATCTGAAAACAATATCGCCATTCCGGAGCAGGTCACCGTAACGGGATTTGATGGAATTGAGCAGGAGAAATGCAACTATCCCCGTATCACCACCTGCCGCAGGGATATGGATGCTTTTGCCAGATATGTGGGAGAGATCCTGGAACAGATCCTGCAGGCTTCCACCCACGAGACACACTATACCTTTCCATACACTTTTGATCCTTCCGAATCCTGTGGCTGCCGTCAGTGCAGGATGCTGAACATCAACCGTTCCATCAATACACTGTATGCCCAGATGAATGATTCCGTCAATTACAATCGTTCGATGAATAATATGAACGCCAAAATGACCAATCTGAAAAGCATCACTGATCTGCATACCATCTCACGTTACTATATCCCATTTGACGGATATATCTGCACCAATGCGGATTTTGATATACAGGATCATCTGGAACCTTCTGACGATTTGGTGTTTACCCCGGTCGTGGATGCCAAATTCTGTTTTGATGATCTGAATTATAATAAAAGTCTCCCAATCCAGTCGGGAGAACTGATTCCTGACTGGTCCGCCTTTTTTGCCCAGCCCGCTCCTCTTGTAATATCCTGTCTGCATCACCAGCAGGAGGTTTACGGATACACAGCAATCTTTGCCGACCGCAGCAGATATCAGGGATATGGCTATGGACTGCACCGTATGCAGCGTTTTGTTTCCAATCTGAACAACTGTATTGGAATGTATCTGCAAAAGAACGATCTGCAGGCATCCAATAAAAAGCTTCGTGATGTACAAAATAAAATTATCGTAAGCTTCGCAGATCTGGTGGAGTCCCGTGATACCTGCACCGGACAGCATATTAAACGGACCAGCGAATATCTCCGGATCCTTGTGCAGTACATGGCAACCATGCCAAAATATTCCGAGCTGCTGACCAAAAAATATCAGACGTTAATGTGTAAAGCAGCACCTCTTCATGACATTGGCAAGATCAAGGTATCCGATGTCATCCTGAATAAACCGGGGAGACTGGACAATGACGAGTTCGAAAAGATTAAGTGCCACGCCCTGGAAGGCAGTGAGATCATCCGTGATACCCTGACTAACATCGAGGATAATGATTATCTCCAGATTGCACACGATATGGCATTATTCCATCACGAGAAATGGGATGGCAGCGGTTATCCATGCCATCTGTGTGGCGAAGAGATTCCTCTGTGTGCCCGGATCATGGCAATCGTGGATGTCTTTGATGCCCTCACAAGCAAGCGGATCTACAAGGAAGCCTATTCTGCCGATCAGGCATTTCGTATTCTGGAGGAATCCAGCGGCTCCCATTTTGATCCGGAGGTGCTTGCAGCATTCCTGACGATCCGGCCGGAGATAGAAAAGGCATTATATAATAACCACAAGGCTCAGGTATAGCCATTGCAAATAAATCCATAATCCAAAAGACTGAGACAGTCCCGGTGAACTTTCATTCACTCTGCAACTCTCTCAGCCTTTATTCATTCACATTTTATTGTATATATTCCAGAATTCTTTTTTTATATTCCAAAAATTCCGGAGAGATCTTAAACTCCTCTGCTCCCGGCTTCTTTCCTGACACTGTGATCTCATCCTGTATCACAGCCGGTGTCCCTCCCAGAATATAGATCCGGTCAGACAATATAATTGCCTCATCCATATCATGGGTAATGAACAGCGTTGACATATGGATTTCTTCCATAATTGATAAATACCACTGGTGCATTTTCCCCTTGGTAATAGTATCCAGTGCACTAAAGGGCTCATCCAGCAGCGCAACCTCCTGTGAAAACAGATACGTCCGCAACAACGCGGCTCTCTGACGCATGCCTCCCGACAGCTGAGCCGGATATTTCTTTTCATATCCGGAAAGACCAAACTCCTCAAAATAATCTGCTGCTTTCTCTCTCGCTGTTCTTATGCGTCTCCAGGGCCAAATCTTCCCCTCCCCTGACGTTTTTTTGATTATCAACGGAAGTGCCACATTATCCAAAACAGTTTTGTACGGAAGCATCATATCCTTCTGCAGCATATAGCTGATCTTCCCCGGCTTTCCAGTCACATCCTCTCCGTCCAGAAGCACTCTGCCCTCATCGGGCATCAACAGCCCCGAAATAATGTGGAACAATGTACTTTTTCCAACTCCGCTGGCACCCAGAATACAGACGATCTCTCCTTCCTCCAGCGTCAATGAAACGGATTCCAGTACTTTTTTGTCTCCAAAAGATTTCGACACATTTTCCACAACAAGCCTCATCTTACTTCTACATCCCTTTCCCAGCCCGCATATAGGGGGCTGCAGACACAAAATTGCCAGCTACTTCAAATAATCCATAGTAAATCCGGCATTTTCATCCAATGCATTATCCACCAGCTTATTTTCATTGAGCCACTGATAAAAACCATTCCAGCGGTTCGCATCGATCTCGCCCCACTGTGCCGCATCGGCAATATACTGTTTACTCAGATATTCCTGACTTTTCTGTACCAGCTTCTCATCCAGCTCCGGTACTGCCTTCAGCAAAATATCTGCTGCATCTGACGGATTCCCGGCCGCATATTCATACCCCTTTTTGACCGCAGATAAAAATGCCTTTGTGGTATCCGGATTTTTCTTCATATAATCATTGTTGCCAATGATCACCGGACTATAATAATCGAAGGTTGGATTCATATCCGCAAATGGCAGGAAATTTGTGGAAAGACCTTCCATATCGCATTTCACACCATCCCAGCCGTAATAGATCCACACCGATTCAATATCCGCATGAAGTGCCGCTACAATATCCTCAACATAAGTGGAGATTAATTTCACCCTGCTGAAATCTCCCCCATCCTTTTCTACCACATTTTTCAGAACCGCCTGTTCAATCGGAGAATCCCACGTTGCATAGGAATGCCCCTCCAGCTTCCCCGGACTGTCAATCCCCTTCTTTTTTAATGAGATCAATCCGGAAGTATTATGCTGTAAAATTGCAGCCACCGCAGTCACCGGCAATGGACTGTCACTGCTGAAAGCTGCAGCGAGAGTATCCTGAAAATCAATTCCAAACTCCGCTCCACCGGATGCCACAAGATCCGTTGCTCCATTATCCGGCGGCTGTATTACCGATACATCCAGTCCGGCCTCTTTAAAATATCCCTTTTCCTGTGCTACATAAATACCTGTGTGATTGGTATTGGGAGTCCAGTCCAGGACCATAGTTATCTTCTTTGAATTCTTTGTTGATTTTTCGGCTGTTGCATCAGAATTTCTCTCTGTAGCGGTATTTCCGCAGGCACAAAGAGAAAAGGCCATACATGCTGACAACATGACCGCCATAAACTTTTTCATTTATATTCCTCCATTTTCGTTTTTGATCTGTCATCCCTTTTCCAGGGCATCACAAAATACTGAACTACATCCACAAGCTTCATCAACAGGATACTGATAGCCGTGATCAAAAAGATGACTGCAAACATTCTGTCATAGGCATAAGACTTTTTTACCCTTGTCATATAGACACCGAGACCGGAAAAACCGCCCAGCCATTCCGCCACTACTGCCCCCACCACAGCATAGGAAACAGACATTCTCAGACCGGCAAAAAAATGCCCCAGTCCGGATGGCAGCATAATATGGAAAAATATCTGTGTTTTGGATGCTCCCATCGCCTGCAGCAGACGTACCGCATCAGGATCTGCCTCCTTAAAGCCATCTAACAATCCCACAGTGATCGGGAAAAATGTCATGATCACAACCAGAGTAATCTTTGGCGCTGTGTTATATCCCAGCCACAGCACCAGAAGTGGTGCGATTGCCAGCGTCGGGATCGTCTGTGTGATCACCAGGATCGGATAAAATGCCCGATAAAGCGCGTGAAACCGCTGCATCAAAAATGCCACAACAAATCCCATGACAATTCCTATCCCCAGCCCGGCAAACGCCTCAAAAAGCGTGGTCCACATATGCCCCGCCATCAATGGAAAATCCTTTACAAATGCCTGAACCACCTGCCACGGCGACGGAAGCATATATCCCGGAAGTACCCCCGCCAGACATAATACCTGCCAGATGATCAGCAGCAGAATCACTGCTGATGCCGGAATTAGTGCATTAGTGATGCTTTGTAACTTTCTTTTCAATACTCAGTACCTCACCCTCCGGTTTGTATACAATTTTGACATAAGTAGATATCTGATCACATCCACCGGCTGCAATCGCAACCTTCTGACATCCCGCTACGATCTCCATGAGCTGATCATAATCTCCTTCTATAGTTGTCTCAAAAGGACCCACAGATGTGGAAAGCCCAAAGCTTTTAATATAAGCGATCACCTCATCTACAATACGGATCACTTCCTCATCATCTGTTACATTTGGTAATACCTGAATTGCTACACTTGCGTTCATGATTTTTTTCCTTTCATAATATGCCATGGAATACATTTTCTATAAATTTCTTCCAGAATTTCTGCTAAAATTATACACATAATTAAAACTTTGTCAATGACCTGCTGCCATCCACACTCTTGTTGAAAAAATAAGCCGTCTAATTGCTTAACTCCAGCAGCTCCGCATAACCAAACATCTCTTCCTGTTGATAGCAGGCACATAACACCGCATCCAGCTCATAGTTTTGATTCAGGCGGCCCATATTACACGCCGCAAGGGTAGAATCCGCCAGCACCTTAAACATCTCCAATGCATCCTTCTGCTTGTAAGCAGACATATCCTGGCCAATCGTATCCAGATATCTGTGCTGTGCCACATACATAATTAACGGCAGAATATCCTCTCGCTGTATCTGAAGACAACGACGTTTATTTTCCCGCCGGTATTGTGTAAGCCACCTCTTTGCCTCCCCTGCCGTACGAAGCTCCTGCGGTCTCCGTCCATATTCCCGCTGCAGCTGTATGATCCACTCCGGACACTTATCTTCATCAGCCAGCTTAGAAAGAGTCAGTTCTGCCTGTCGGGTCCGAAAAAAGCGTTCTTTATGAAGCGGCACATTTAAAAGATCCGACAAATGCTTCTCCGTCATGGAATTCACCGACTGAAACTCCGGAGCCTCCTCAGCTCCCTCTCCCTCAGTCTGAAACACCTCCGACAAAAGTCTGGCATTGGATTCCTTCTCCGTATATGCCAGGGAACAAAGCTCGGTAATACTCGCCTTTAAGCCATCCGACAGGTTTCTTTTCTTTCCCTTGGACTGCGCATTCACATACTTACGGACATTCTTCTGATAATGCTGTGGATTTAGCAGTCTTCTCTGACACCATACTGCATAATCTGTTTCCGATAACAGACGTTCCAGTTCCTCCTGGGCATCCTTTTTGGCGTACTGCAAAATAAGCTTTTTGTATTTTCGAAAATAATCCAGTGTTGTCTTGCTGTAGCCTTTAAAACTGGCTGCATTCTCCATCATCCATTCCCGGAATTCTTCCCAGGGCAGATTTTTTCTCCCTTGAAATTCTCCCATCAATGTCTGTGTACCGCAGGTTTGTTCAAATGTCATAACATGGCTTAATCTCTCTTCGAAATCCCGGATCATCTCCTGACATTCCTGATAATTCTTTTTATTTTCGAGACCATAAACCAATATCACTTCCCGGTAATCGTTTACCTGAAATGCCGGCTCATGGATTCCATAAACAAGATATTCCTGACAATCCTCCATAGACAGTCCCATAGCCATACAGATCTGATATACCTGCTCCCGGTCCGGTACTGCCGTACCGCCAATTCCAAACCATTTTCGTATGGTTGGAAGCGTTGCAAAATCTTCTTTGCCGGTCCGGGACCGAAACGCCCTGTATGCACTTTTGCGCATATCGTCTGTAATTTCACCATCCCCCGCAATATTCAGCTTTTCCATAATAAAGTCCGTAAAATCCTGAAACTGCTTCTCTCGTTTTATATTTAATAAAGCCATGGTAAATGTTTTTCTATGCGTTCCCATTGTTTTCTCCTATTATTCATATTGTTTTATCTTTACGGAATCGCTCCCTCAAACTCGATACCGCTCTTTCCCGTCTGCTTTTTGGATGAGGTCGTAGTATTTTTACGGGGTGCTGCCTGTGTCGGGGCACTTGTTCTTATCTGTGCCGGAGCTTTGGTCTTTGCCGGCACGGAAACCTTCTTTTTACCTTTGCTGACAGTAAATACTATTTTCTGATACGTTCCCTCAGAATATTTCGTCCCTTTTGCAATACTCTGCGAAATGATTTTTCCCTTTTTCACCTTATCGCTGTATTTATAGATCCATTGGATCGAAATTGTTTTGTCCTGCCGTTTCAGCTTCCCGGCGGCCGCTTTCTTTTTCATTCCGGTAAAGCTGGCCATTTTATATTCCTGAATGCCGGTGGTAAAAGGAACCGCTGTAACAGACGCTTCTGCTGTCTGTACCACAGCCGGTGAAGCAGCCGGCATTATTTTGGTACTGCGTCCCCCTGACCCCGGAAAGCCTGCCGCCACAGCCAGAATCACGATGCCTGCAGTGACTCCGGCCACCTTCCAGTAACGGCCAAAGAGAAATCGTTTCTCTTCCTCCTGATACAACCCCCGATATAATTCTCCCATGGTCTGATAACGGTGATGAAAATCCACAGTAAGCCCCTTCATCAACGCTTTCTTCTGTGGCAGGCCCAATGACAGCTCCGACATATCCATCAGAGATGGCATATCATCCTCCAGCATTCTCTGAATGGATTCATCCGGAGTTTTTCCGGTCAATGCGTAATAAACCGTTGCACATAGTGCATACACGTCCGTCCAGGCTCCCTGCCTGCCTCTGGTCCGGTACTGTTCCTCCGGTGAAAATCCCCGCTTAAACACCACAGTCATGCTTCTGGTCATATTGATATTTTCTCTGCGGGCTGCTCCAAAATCAATCAGAACAAGACGTCCATCCCGTGTCAGCAGAATATTGTCCGGACTGATATCCCTGTGTAAAACCCCGGTCTGATGAACCTTCATCAGGGAACAGATCACCGGCTCCAGCATATTTAAGAGCTTCTCTCCTTCAATCGGACCGTTTTTTTCTACATATTCCTTGACACTGACGCCATCCACATACCCCATAATGATATACGCCGTATTATTCTCATAAAAAAAATCCCTTACGGATACAATACCATCCAGATCATAAAATGCAGACAAACTCTTGGCCTCTCCAAGATATTTTTCCAGACTTTCCTGATATTTCTGCTTTTCTGCCTTCTCGTAGATGTATACATTGCGATCTCCGTCTTCACTGACATGTCTGCTGACGAGACTGGCCGGAAAATATTCTTTGATCGCCACTACAGTATCCAGCAGACAATCCCATGCAATATAGCTGATACCAAAGCTCCCCTCTCCCAGTACACGTCCAAGCATATATCGATCCTTCAGATATGTACCCGGCCGCAGACAGCGCGGGATCGGCTCATAACCAGCCTGTAAAAATCCACAATGTGGACATTTTCCATCTGCATCCAGCAGCTTCATACAGCCTATACAGCGTTCTCTCCCATTTACTTTCATAATCCACCAACTTCAGTTTTATCTCTTGTCATTTTTTGACATTTATTATTATAATACAAGCAAGGTTATAAAATCTTTCCGTTTTTTTCACTTTTTCCTGTGATGAACCCTTTCCCAGATAACGTGACGCATCACCATCCCGAAGCTCCAATGTCTCAAATTCTCCTGTTGATGCACCCTTTGGGCTGTTCCCCTTGCTACGGTACCGTCCACCGGATACACCTCTACCGTAGGATTTCCTCTGAATTGCAATAAAAAAACTCCTATTGATAATAGTTTGATTTTTACCAACAGGAGTTCGTGTTTTTATTTCAATAAATTATCATCTACAAAATAGTCAATCCGCATTGCATGACGTACATCTGCAAGCGTCTGTGCTGCAACCGCCTCTGCCTTTTTACTTCCCTCTTTGAGGATATCATAAACATCCGGCAGACGTTTCTCCCACATCTGGCGGCGTTCACGGATTGGTGCCAGCTCTGTCTGCATCACATTATTCAAGAATTTCTTGACCTTAACATCTCCCAGACCACCACGGCTGTAGTGTTCCTTTAACTCATCAAGGTTCTTATAATCCGGAAGGAATTCCTCAAAATACTCCGGCTTGCAAAATGCATCCAGATAAGTAAATACTGTATTGCCTTCAATCTGACCCGGATCCTCCACACGGATATGATTTGGATCGGTATACATGGACATTACCTTTTTCTTGATGTCCTCCGGCTCCTCCGACAGATAAATACAGTTGCCGAGAGACTTACTCATCTTTGCCTTGCCATCAATACCCGGCAGACGCAGGCATGCGGAATTGTCCGGAAGAACAATCTTCGGATCGGTAAGCGTTTCGCCATACACAGAATTAAACTTGTGCACGATCTCCTTACACTGCTCAATCATCGGCATCTGATCCTCTCCTGCAGGAACAACCGTTGCACGGAAGGCTGTGATATCTGCAGCCTGGCTGATCGGATAACAGAAAAATCCTACCGGAATACTTGCCTCAAAATTTCTGAATTTGATCTCCGCCTTTACCGTTGGATTTCTCTGTACTCTCGCTACTGTTACCAGATTCATATAATAAAAGGTCAGCTCCGTCAGTTCCGGTACCATCGACTGAATAAAGATCGTTGACTTCTCCGGATCCAGTCCACATGCCAGATAGTCCAGCGCAACCTGCATAATATTGCTCCGCACCTTTTCCGGATGCTCTGCATTGTCGGTAAGTGCCTGTGCGTCTGCGATCATGATATAAATCTCGTCAAAGCCTCCTGAATTCTGTAATCTTACACGCTCCTTCAGGGAACCTACATAATGTCCTACATGAAGACGCCCCGTCGGACGGTCTCCGGTCAAAATAACCTGTTTCATATTGTCTAGTCTCCTCCATTCCAAAGCACCTACGGTCATCCAAATACCTTCAGCTGCCGTTCATCCCTTTTCATCTTTCTCCATCTGAAATGTGCTTTCTCTCCATTATATATGGAAATGAAGGATGTGTCAAAAATCTCCTAAAACTTCAACTTCATGGTTTTCTTTTGATATCCGGTTTTGGCAGTAAATAATTTTTTATACTGCTTCCGGCAGGAGGATGGCAGGATAAATACTGCTTTCCTGTAAATTCCCTGAAAGGCATTTTTGCCAATCTTTTGAAGCTTCTTTGATTTTATCCGGAGCTTTTTGAGATTTTTACAGCCGGCAAATGCCTTCTGATCCACGGCAACAACCTCATAGGAAATCTCCTTTCCGTCACGATATCCCTTGACAGATGCCGGAATCACTGCTGATTTTGCATTTTTATTACAAAATCTTACCAACACTGCTGTTTTCTTTTTTTCGCTGAGAATGCGATAGACTGCTTTGGAATTTTTAGCCAAAGTTCCCTTTCCTGAGGTCTGCACTTCTCCAGCCGGCACACCTTCCGCAGAAGCAGAAGCCGTTGGTGCTGCTGCTACATTTGACGGAACCGGAGTGACAACCGGTGTTTCTGTTTCCTGTGGCTGCGTTGGAACCGCTGTTGCAGAAAGATCCGGTATCTGAACCTCTTCCTCTCCACTTGGAACCGGTGTTTCCGTCGGCAAAACTGTCGGATTATCATTCCGGTCGTCTTTCCAGTTCCCGGATACCGTATTTTCATCCTCCAGTCCGCAGATCTTTCCTAAGACACCTACCATGTCTACAGAAAACGTACCCTTCTTCAAGGTAAAGGTCACCGTATGCTTTTGGTATTCCAGACCGGTCACAGCACAGGTCATATTCATCGTACCTGCCTTCTGTAATTTCTGATCCTCTTCCACAACATCCCCATCTACTGTAACGCTGACGCTTCCGTCCTGGTTCAGTCCTGACAGAATCTCAAGGCCGGTTCCGGTAAAACTATACGTCACAGAAGCTCCTTTTTCGCTTGTCTCAGAAAGACTTCTCTGATAAACATACATCCCCTGCCCATTTGCATGACTCCAGTTTCCATCATAAACCAGCTTTTCTTTTTTCTCAGGAGTCAGATCATATGTCTCCATATTGTCTAACAATTCTGTATAATACGGAACAAAGCCTTTAAGCTTCATCACCTTAAGATTGTCAAACTCTGTATGAGTATAAGCGGATCCCAGACCGATTCTGCCGGAGGTGATCGGTTGTTCGTCCGTATACTCTGCCACCTGATGATTATTGATATATGCGCGGATCACATTTCCTGCTCCCTGCAGCTTCAGATTATTCCACACATTTATTCCCTTCTGAAACTTCTCCGTATCCGAAGCACTTCCTGACAGAACCTCTGTCCCCTTCCGATAGAGTTTCCAGCTTCCGTCTGCGCTGACACGGAAGGTATAGCCTGCACTATCCTCCAGATTCTGTGAACCACCGGTCTGGCGGATAGCAACCGAACCATATGCTTTCTCTGCATTATTTTCAAACAATACATCCACAGATGCCGTATAATTACACCACCGGAAATCTCCTAACAGGGTAACCGCATCCCCGTCGTTCCAGCTGTTCCCCTTACCATTCTCAGACTCATCAAGCTGCTGTCTGAGCACCCGGTTACCATCCGGCGTTTTATAAGCCTCAAATGCCCCATTGATCGTATTGGTATAACGGGCCATTGCGCCACTGTCACCACCACGGGACTGAATATAATCCTCTTTCTCTCCGGTCAAACCTCCCTTTCCATCCAGAATATCTACTGTTTTATTTGTATATTCAAAGTCATCCGCATAAAGAATACCATTTTCCGTATCCTGTCTGTCACCTGTCTCATCGGTATCAAGAACTGTTCTCTCTCCCTCCACCGGCAATATCTGCGTATGCTCCTCATCCTTTTCCACATCCATTGTGGTCACAGTTACTACCGAATAAGGCTTCACCTTGACTGTGTAGGTTCCATCCTGACCGGCAGATACCCCACCAAGGCATTTCATATAGTTTTCGTTAAAGCTTCCTTCCTCTGCTGCCCGGGTCTCCCATACATACAGCTTCTGATCCTTCGGCAGCTTCATGTTCTTTACCTGAATGTCATAGGACATCGGATATTCACTGTCATTCACGATCAAAGAAGAAAAGGCATCCTTCGATGGTGCTGCCAGCGTCATATAATTTTCTCCACCTGCCCTTCCGTTAACCGGATTTGTTCCGGAAGCCGTGGATTTACTTGCCGATGGAACGGCTCTCCAGATTCCTGCTGTGTTATCCTCATTTTCCCAGCCCGTCACAGCAAATTTACTCAGATGCGCCAAAACAAGAAGACCGGCATCATAATGAATCCATCCTGACCACGGATCTCTGGCACTCACCAGCTCTTTAAAAGAAAATTGTCCGCCCTCATAAAAGGAACCGATTGCCGGCTGATAGATCACATGGGTTCTCCTTGACAGCACAAAACCTTTAATAAATGTGTTGCCCATTTCCAGTGCACTTCCCGTTCCTCCCAGTCCGGTTCCCTCCTCTTCGGGATCCTTGACATTATTGGATGGACGGAATGCAGAATTGGAGAAGACGGCCTGCGCCTCGCTGTTCCATACCTCTTTATCTGCTTCCTCTGACAACCATTTCATTCCACCGTTTTTGTCATCGTTGGTAGTATAATGATACCCCACCACATCAACGGCATTATAAAAGCTGCTGTCTGTTTTCATTGTCTCCGCAATATTTTTTGAAATACTTGTCGCCTCATCCGAAACAATGATCTTTATCTTTTGGAACAGTACTCTCTCCTCCGGATCTGATATGGTATTCTCATTTTCTCCGTGAATCCAGGCTGCGAATTTTTTGGTATAATCCACATCCGTCTTTTTATTCCAGCCTTCATTCACATTCGGATTAATATAATCCACCATATAACCATACTGACGGTATGCTGCCAGAATCGCTGCTTTATACCATTTATACACATCCTCAATGGATGACACCCATTCCGGAGCATTCCATCTCAGGATACTCACCTTAATATCCGGGTTGATTTTTTTGGCATCTGCTGCCAGCTGCCATCCCGGATTTCGCAGAATATTGGTCATCTCATAACGGCTTCTTTTGGTGGATGCCTCTGAACCGGTAGAATTATTACGGTCATTTCCCATTTCCAGCTTAACATGGGTCATAATAGGATGTTCTCCTCCAAACAGATACTGCAGCAATCCGGCATACGCCTCCGGATTCTGCGATTTGTAATCCATCAGAAGATCGCTGGTCGAATTCGCACTCAGCAGACCAAATCCTTTGTAGGTCAGACCGTGGACATTGTCTGTCCGGATATCATCGCCGTTCAAAACAATAGATCCTGTTTTTTCTGCAGCAGCATTCTTATTGTTTACCGTGCAGACCTCCTTATTTTCCATAACTGTCTGTACCTTGGCACAGACATGCCCAGGTACCGGCAGACTGCTCACCAGCATGGAAAGACTTATGATTCCAACCCCAATTTTACGAAACAGTGTTCCTTTCATGTTACATCCTCCTTTTCACAATTTTTTTCTTCGATATATATCAATCTTACATACATTTGATATTCAGTACAATTAATGATATTATCAGAATTGAACAAAATGAACATTCTTTTAGGAGGAAACAATTATGTGGTTTATCTGCTATCCTGATATCACACCGGTAGAGCACTTACCTTTTTATACGATCAGCGTGGGAATGCATCTCTGGCAATATCCTACACCCCGGGAAAACGGATATCCCTACCCCCAGTTTTTATACAGTAATAAAGGAAAAGGAAAACTTATTACAGAGGGAAAAACCTGGAGCATTCCGGAACACTCCATTGTTTTTCTTCCGGCAAATGTGCCTCATTATTACGAGGCTGTCACAAAAGATATCTGGGATGTCCGCTGGTTTGTCCCCTTCGGAGACGGTACACTTGCACTTTTAAAAGAGTTTGGCTTTGACCGATGCCGGATTTTTCCTATCACTAATCTGGGAGCCCTTGATGAGATACACAACAAGATCCATATGGCATTCCAGATCAATACGAAAGAGAGCATCTTTTTCTCTGCTTCCTATACCTATGAATTTATATTTGAATTTTACCGCCAATATAAGAAACATTCCTCACCGAAATCGGCACAATACCGCCGCAGACTGACACCACTGATTGAATATATTGAACATCATTTTGACTCAGAGATCACACAGTCTATGCTCTGCGAGCAGCTTCACGTCTCGCCGCAGCATCTGTGCCGTATGTTCCGGGAATGCTTAAACACCCGTCCTATGGCATTTATAACCCAGGTACGCCTCCGCCACGCCTGCGAACTTCTGGCTTATTCTTCCCTGACTGTATCTGAGATCTGCGAGCATGTGGGATTTCATAATCTGAACTATTTCTGTAAAGAATTTAAACGATACACAGGTTCCACACCCACCAGTTACCGCAACACCACCAGAGAATCCTAATGAACAATATCATCCTCCGGCATATGCCATACCGGATCATTTCAGATCCAGAAAGGAAATAACCTTATGAAAAATATGATACATCCTATCTTTGGCAGTCTTTCCGAAGAAGAACTGGAAGCTTTAAAAATGCATACACGGATCCACGAAAAAAATATCAAAAAAAATACCATAATTTTTCATTTCGGAGATCTTGTCACCGAGACAGGTATCGTCCTTTCCGGCAGTGTTCACATTGAAACCACGGATTTCTGGGGAAATACCAGTCTTTTGAGTAATGTGGAGGCCGGCGGAGTTTTTGCCGAAACCTATTCCCTCTGTCATGAGCCTATGATGGTGGATGTGGCAGCTGCCAGCGACTGTCGTATTCTTTTTATGGATATGGAGTTTCTCCATGATCCCACTCTGTCCGGATATTCCTGGCATCAAAAAATGCTGAGCAATATGCTCAGCATTTCGATACGAAAAAATCTTACCCTCTCCCACCGCATTTTTTGTACCAGTCCGAAAACCATACGGGAGCGGCTACTGACTTACCTTTCCTCCCAGGCCGGAAAGACCGGTAGCTCCAGTTTCCAGATTCCGTTTAACCGCCAGCAGATGGCCGATTATCTGAATCTGGACCGAAGTGCCCTCTCCAAAGAGCTTGGAAAAATGCGGGATGAAGGACTCATTACATTTCACAAAAATCAGTTTACTCTGCTGCATCCTGCTTTGAATGAATCTCACTAAGCTTTCTAAAACAGCTGAATGCCACAAGGACACCAAGTACCATTAACAGGATTGCTACGATAAGCTGAAGACCATCTACCAGGAAGGTTGCCTGACCGGCAGAGATATTGGCTACCAGAGCAATGGTCTTCTGAACCAGTGCGGTAAAGGTAACGACAAGCATTACAAACATTGGAACATAAAGTGTCCAGCCTGTTCTTCCTGTCGTCTTTAAGAATACGGAAAGCGCGATCAGTACCAGTGCGGCAAGAAGCTGGTTTGCAGAACCAAACAGCGGCCATACGTTGTTGTAACCACCCAGTGTCAGCAGATAACCAAAGAATAATGTTACAACTGTTGCAAAATATTTATTGGTCAAAACCTTCTGTGCCGGAGTCATCTTTGCGGTATCTGTAGTATCTCCAAGGAACAGCTCCTGGAAGGACATTCTACCGATACGGGCAACAGAGTCCAGAGAAGTCAGTGCCAGAGCAGAGACACACATTGTCATAAATACAGTTGCAAGCTGTACCGGTACTCCCATTTTCTCAAGGAAGCCTGCAACACCGGCTGAGAAAATTGCAAATGGTGTACCATCCGGCTTTGTACCATTGACAGCAACGGCACCTACAACAACCAGGGCTACAACACCCAGAAGAGATTCCACGATCATAGCACCATAACCGATCATTGGCATATCCTTTTCATTGCTGACTGTCTTTGATGATGTACCGGAAGAAACAAGGCTGTGGAAACCGGATACTGCACCACAGGCGATAGTTACAAACAGTGTTGGGAAAAGACTGCTCCCGCCAACATTAAATCCATTGTATGCATTCAGCTTCATGGTTGGATGTGCAAAAAGAACACCAACAACTGCACCGATGATCATACCTAACAGCATAAAGGTTGTCATATAATCTCTAGGCTGCATCAGAAGCCACATTGGCATAACGGATGCTAAGAACAGATAAATCATGATGATATAGATCCATGCTGACTTTGTCTGATAGATCGGAAGGTGCATACCGATTGCAAACATAACAACCAGAAGGGCGATCGCTACGATTGCTTTCACAATCTCGTTCATCTTTCCAACCTTTTTCTGGATCAGTCCAAATACGACTGCCACCAGAATAAACAGCATAGAAATAGAAGCGGCTGCAGAGTTTGCATAAGCAACGGAGCTGTCCTCCAGTCCCTTACCAACGAAGGTACCTGCAACCATATCGGTAAATGCTGCGATTACCAGCAGAGTGAATAACCAGCAGAACAGCATAAACAGCTTTCTTCCTGCCTTACCAATATATTTCTCAATGATCATGCCCATAGACTTTCCTTCGTTCTTAACGGAAGCATACAGGGAACCGAAATCCTGAACAGCTCCGAAGAAAAGTCCACCGATGATCAGCCATAACAAAACCGGCACCCATCCAAATACAGATGCAAGAATCGGTCCCGTGACAGGGCCCGCTCCGGCGATGGATGAAAACTGATGGGAAAATACGGTAAATTTAGAAGATGGTACATAATCCTCTCCATCCTCAAACTGATAAGCCGGCGTCTTTGCCTTCTCGTCCAGCCCCCATTTTCTGGCAAGCCATCTTCCATAGAAAAGATAACCCGCACCAAGAGCAACAATACTGATCAATACGATTACTAATCCATTCATTTGAATTCCTCCTTTGATGTGTTCCTGTGCTGTCTGACCACGAAATTATTTAATTTAGAGTTAGTATTCCGTTTTCTCAAAATTAAAAAAGCTTCCGTCCCAAACAAAATGCTTCTAACATTTTATTTAAAGACGAAAGCTGATATTCTTCCGCGGTACCACTTTATTTGCCGCTTCACGCGACCTCTCTGCCTTATCTCCCGGCGCATCAGTCAATGATAGCCCCTCAATAAGCTTCTCTATAACGGGAGAATCCCGGTGACACCTACCGTTGCAAATCGCTCTGCCATTTCAGTGCACTTCTCACAGAGGATAGCTCTCTTATCTGCATACTGTCTCACACCTGCCGACAGCTCTCTGCAATGCGTTCCAATTAAGAAAACCCTGTTCTGTTCATCGAATTTGTTTTTGTTCGAGAAAAAAGATACCACTTTGTTTTTTTGTTGTCAAGAGTTTTTTTAATTCTAAAGATGAAATTTATTCACGTTTCATTTATGCTAATGAAACTTTTTGTCATCCCGTTTATTTTATTGCATTCTTTTATCTATAATTTCATGGGCACATTTGTGGTTAAACTGCTTTGTATCTTATTCCTTGCCGTCCCAGCAGTAAGTACAAAGCTTGCAGCGGTCAATTTCCACTGCATCCAGCATATCGTCCAGACGATTAAAACGAAGTGATGTAAAGTTAAGTTCTTTGCGGATCTCCTCAACCATCTGCTCATACTTTGGAGACTCCGGATCGGTATATTCCTGCAGGATCTCGTCTGTCACCTCAGTGCCCTCCAGTCTCTCGATCACGCGTCTGGTGATGAGATCCATCTCAGAGGAGGAACGGGAGAAATTCAGATATTTACATCCATATACCAGTGGCGGACATGCCGGACGGATATGTACCTCTTTTGCTCCACTCTGATACAGAAACTCTGTTGTCTCACGAAGCTGTGTGCCACGGACAATGGAATCATCAATCAGCAGCAGACTTTTGTCCTTGATCAGATCCTGTACTGCTAACAGCTTCATCTTGGCGATCAGATTACGACGGCTCTGGATCGTTGGCATAAAGGAACGTGGCCAGGTCGGTGTATATTTAATAAACGGTCTGGAAAACGGAATCCCGGAGGCATTGGCATAACCGATGGCATGCGCTACACCGGAGTCCGGAACACCCGCAACAATATCCGGCTTTACATTATCTCGGGCTGCCATTTTGGCTCCACAGTTGTAACGCATCCGCTCAACACTGATCCCCTCATAGGAGCTTGCCGGATAGCCGTAATATACCCAGAGGAAGGTACAGATCTTCATCTCCTTGCCGGGATGTACCAGTGTCAGACACTGCTCCGATGTTATAACATCAATCTCTCCCGGTCCCAGCTCCTTATAATCCTCATATCCGAGATTTTTGTATGCGAAACTCTCAAATGTCGCACAGAAGCCCTGCTCATTCTTTCCAATAATGATCGGTGTTCTGCCGTACTTATCTCTGGCTGCATAAATGCCTGCCGGTGTCATCAGCAAAAGAGACAGGGAACCATCTACCTGCTCCAGCGCATACCGGATTCCCTCGATCAGATTCTCCTTTTGGTTGATCAGTGCCGCCACAAGCTCTGTCGCATTGATATCTCCACCACTCATCTCCAGGAAATGAGCCTGTCCCTGCTCAAACAGGTTCTGTGTCAGTTCATTCTGATTATTGATCTTGCTGACTGTGGTAATTGCATAAGTACCATGATGGGAACGAATGATCAACGGCTGTGGCTCAAAATCCGAAATGCAGCCAATGCCCATCTCTCCCTTCATTTCCTGTACATCTTTGTCAAACTTTGTCCGGAATGGTGCATTCTCAATATTGTGGATTGAACGATTAAAGGTACCATCCTTATATACCGCCATTCCTCCTCGTCTTGTTCCCAGATGTGAATGATAGTCAATTCCAAAAAAAAGATCAAATACGCAGTCCTGCTTTGACGCTACTCCAAAAAATCCGCCCATGTCTCTCCTCTTTCCGTGCACTCATTTGTATAATATTTTATAAGATATTTGCGTATGATTTTACGCATAAAACGTGCCGTTTCCATCTCATTATCCTGTCCACATTCGGTGCACCGGAATGCAGACATTTTCACGTTTTCCAGTTTCTTGCAAGTCTGTTTAATATTTTACCAAAACAAAGAAAGGTTTTCAACAGGAACTATATCGGTTATAATAAACCCATAACGCAGGAACGAATCCCTTATCAACAGGATAGTCCCCGGAACAAGGAGGAGATATCTATGAAACAGAAGCAAAAAGATTTTTTGGGTAAATTAGCAATGGCAGTTACCGGAATGCTGATCTTTTCCGCCGGCATTAATTTCTTTATCGTTCCGGCAGACCTGTACAACGGCGGAATGCTCGGTATCAGCCAGCTGATCCGTACTCTTCTTGTAAAATATCTTCATGTATTTTCCGGCACCACCGATATTGCCGGCATCATCAATATGCTGCTCAATATCCCGCTCTGCTTTATTGCCTGGTATTATGTGAGCAAGTCCTTTTTTGCCCGTACCCTGATCTGTGTCATCAGCCAGACGATCTTCCTGAGCTTTCTGCCGATTCCCTCTACTCCATTGGTTGGAGACACCCTGACAGCCAGTATGATCGGCGGCATCATCGCCGGCTCCGGTATCGGTATTGCTCTGCGGGCAGGCGGCTCCAGCGGTGGTCTTGATATTATCGGAATGTACTTTACGAAGCATTTTAAAAATTTTAGTGTGGGACGCATTTCTCTTTGTGTCAATGCTGTCATTTATGCAATCTGTGCTGTCCTGTTTGGCGTACAGACCGCCATTTACTGTATTATTTACTCGGCAGTAAGCACGCTTATGACCGACAAAGCCCACACTCAGAATATTAATACCGAAGTTCTGATCTTTACCAAAAACAATCCGATAAAGATTATGGACTATATTGTAAATGCTTTTAACCGGGATGCGACCTGGTGGGAAGCAAGGGGCGGCTATACCGAGGGCAAAACCTTCATGGTGATGGCAATCCTGTCCAAATACGAATGTGCCCATCTGCGCCGGGAACTTCGCCAGATTGACGAACACGCATTTATCGTAGAAAAGGACGGCATTGGTATCGGCGGTAAATATGAAAAACATCTGTAAAAGAAAAAACATAAAAATAAAACGCAAATCAGAATAAAATAAAATATGCGAGAGGCTGGTAAAAAAGTGAAAAACGAAAGTAAAATGAAAAACGAAAAAAGGATCATGAACATTTCCCTGATCGGCAGTATTCTTTTTATGCTGTCCGAGGGAATCATGGCATATCTGACGAAATCCCATTCCCTGTTGATGGACTGCATCTTTGATGTGACGGATCTGATCATGATCGGTCCCTTTCTGCTGCTGGTCCCTCTTCTCTATAAACCCGTCACCGAAAAAAGACCTTATGGATTTTCCCAGGTGGAATCTCTTTTTGTAGTAATTAAATACTGTGTCCTGCTGGCAATCACTGTCCGGCTGGTCTGGGATAATGTTCTCGCCATCCTGCATGGCGGCAGGCAGGTTGATGGCGGCAGGATTGCCTTCTTTGAGCTCGCAGTCTGTCTGGGCTGCCTGATCATTTATCTGCTGCTTCACTATTTCAGCCGGCGTTATGCTTCCCTGACCATCAAGGCGGAAATATATATCTGGAAGCTGGATGTGATCTCCAGTCTCGGTGTTTCTATCGCCTTTTTTGTGCAGATGATCCTTCATCGCACAGACTATGCCCGGCTTGCCGCATATATTGACCCGGCCGTTGCCATTATTATGGCATGTCTTCTTCTGGTGGAACCGGTCAAAATGATCATCTCCAATCTCAAAAGTCTGGTGTTATTTGCACCGGAGGAGGAAATTATGGACATGATCCGCCATGTGGCAGAGCATCATATGGATAAAGTTCATTATGACATCGAATTTCTTGATGTGATCCAGACCGGCCGCAAAACCTGGGTGGAAATCTATATGACAAGCCACAACAATCTGATCAACACAAAGATCCTGCTGCAGCTTCGCAATGAAATCCGGGAGGAGTTAAGAAAGTCCTTTGATCAGGTCTATGTAGAGCTGATCCCAAGTCTGCCGGATTGATGGAATATAATCTGCTATTGTGTTATATTCCGGTTTACTTTTCCTGATAGCCATATTCTTTCAGATCGACTTTTCCATTTACCACCCGGATACCGTCTGCTTCCAGACGTTTCTCCTGTTCATCTGCCCCGCCAAATGCAAAAGCTCCCGATAATTCTCCCTTGGCATTGACTACCCGGTAGCATGGAATCCCTGCCGGATCGGGATTGTGATGCAGCGCATTTCCCACGGCACGACACATTCTCGGATTGCCCGCCATGGCTGCCACCTGACTGTATGTTGCTACCTTTCCCCTTGGTATCCGTTTTACCGCCTCATAGATCCGTTTGGAAGGACTGTCTGACACCAGATCATAGCTTTCCCGGATCATCCGTTTGACGTCCTGATCCGGAATGCTCCCATCCAGTATGATCGTATTCCAATGCTCCTTGTTCTGATGCCAGCCCGGAATCACAGCATCATAAGCACTTCTCCAGAAATCTCTCCATTCCGGATCTGTCTTTACATTCAGGTTAATATATCCTTCCCTCTCATACGTCCACAAAAAAACTTTTTTGCTTTCCTTTACCCGGACAAGCTGCCAGTTATCATCATGAAAAGGTGCATTCTGATAAGTATCCGGCAGGGATAATCCATATTTCAATGCTTCTTCTCTTGTTTTCATCACACGAACCTCATTTCAATATTTATAGACTCAAACTTCCCACACCAAGAACTATAATATGCCCAGACTGTTTTGGGTGTTCCGGGGTATTGAATATGATTTTTGGCTTTTAAGAGCCTGAATACCCGAAGCTGTGTCTGGAAATTGCCTTGTCACTAACGGCTTGCGGGAAGTCTGATTGCTTTGCTGTTTCGATGTTCGATGAACGTGTCTTCCCGTACTCGCCTCAGGGGGGATTCAGGTATTTCAAAGGGCACTTTCGCACTCGCTGGTGTTTACGCTGCGTTTTTTGCAGCGTTATGCACCACTGCGTAGTGCGACGTAGCGGGAGCGTGCCCACTGAAATAACTGAGCCCGCCCTGGAGGCTCGATCGTCCAGGCACGTATTCATCGAAACATGCAAAGCAAAGACATCCAGGCAAGCCTACTGATCTGCGGCAATTTCCAGATCACAGCCTTCCGGGTGCATTCTTCTTAGGAGCCAAAAATCATATTGAAAACCGTGCCACATTCGAAACAGTCTGGGCACAATTTATTTTCTAGTGTGGGAAGTTTGAGTTATAGCTTTACAAATATAGCATTTTTTTATTGATCTGTTCAACATTCCAGCTGCTGTGCCGTATAAATAGACCGGTTTCCATTCACAAGATAGGCCACGGTGCACACCAGCACAAGTACCACTGCATTGTCCGTTCCAAACACCTCCAGACCGATCAGCACCGGTGCTATCAGCGTATTGGTTGCACTGCCAAAAACGGCCGCATATCCCAATGCAGCACATACCTCCGGCGGCAGCCCAAAAACTTTCCCAACAATTACGCCAAGCGAAGCTCCAATGGAAAAAAGCGGGGTCACCTCGCCTCCCTGAAATCCAATGGAAAGTGTCAAAATTGTCAATAATATTTTAAGCAGCCAGTCATATGCAAGGATTGTCTGCCCTTCAAATGCGGCTGCGATCAGATTAGTGCCAAGACCACTGTATCGCCCCTGACAAAGAAGGGTTAAAATAATCGCCAGGGGAATTGACACCAGTCCGATCCGCACATATGGATTTCGAAAAAAACGACTCATTTTCTCTTTGGCATACTTTAATGATACGGCAAAAAATCGTCCTGTCAATCCAAAGATCACACCGAAAAGAATTACCGGACCAAGCACACAGGGCTGCGACATATTTAAGGCGGATTGAATCGGCACGGCAAACTTCGCAAGTCCCAGAAAATGCGAAGTATAAGAAGCGGTATAAGCTGCCACCATTGAATTCAAGAGTGCTCCATATTCCATTTTGCCTGCCGTGATCACTTCTATTGCAAAAAAGGCTGCTGCCAGAGGCGTCTGAAACAAACCGCCAAAGCCTGCTGCCATACCGGTGATCAGCATTTTCTTTTTATCACCGCACAGATGAAACCGCTGCTCGATCTGACTGGAAACAACGGCTCCAATTTGAACGGCTACTCCCTCTCTGCCGGCACTCCCCCCAAACAGATGAGTGATCCATGTTCCAACCAGCACAAGAGGTGCTAACAACATCGGAATTTCCTTTCGCTTTCCCTGTCCCATTTCAAGGACAAGTGTCATTCCCTTTGTGCTTATCTCACTGAAATGATGATACATCCATACGATCAGAAGTCCCGCTATCGGTAAAAACGGGATCAGGTATGTAAAATGTTCCGTCCGGAAATCCGAGATTGCCAAAAGTCCTCTTCCAAATACGGCATCAATCGCCCCAACGATCACTCCGATCAAAAGTGATGCTGCTATGGAACGTACGATATTTTTCCCTGTTTGATATGCCCGTAACAACATATAATTCCTCCTGTTTCCATGTGATTTTTCATACAAAAAAAGCTGGTAACCCCTGTGAAGCACAGAAGTCATCAGCTTATAAAGCGGTTTCGAATCAAATCGGGGGAGAACTTCATTCCCTTTTCTGCATCAAAGACTACCATAGATTGAATGGTGTGTCAAGAAAATGAAAAATCAGGTTACAAGGGGACTTGACATTTTCCGCAAAACAGTTTACTATATGCATAATTTAATAAATGTTTCATAATATTTAAGAGCGATGTGGTTCAAACGTCGCTCTTTTTGTATTTCGGATCTACTACATATTTAAGAAAGGCGAGGGCAGATGTATGGAAAGATTTGCAGAGATTATTTCAAAGGTGGATGATTTTGTCTGGGGACCGGTGATGCTGGTTCTCCTTGTGGGAACAGGAATTTTCCTGACCTTCCGGACACGTTTTTTAACATGGAGAAACTTAGGATACGCCTTAAAGAGCACCCTGAGCAAGGAGGCACGTACAAAAAACCGTGGAGAAGGAGATGTTTCCCCGTTCTCTGCACTGACAACCGCATTGGCGGCAACGATCGGTACTGGAAATATTGTCGGTGTTGCGACCGCCATGGTTTCCGGCGGTCCCGGAGCCCTCGTATGGATGTGGATCTCCGCTGCATTCGGACTGACCTCCAAGTTCAGCGAATGTATGCTTGCCATCAAATACCGTGAAGTAAACGAAAAGGGCGAAATGAGCGGCGGCCCAATGTATACCATGAAAAAGGGTCTGAAAAACAAAACACTCGGAGCTGTTCTTGCATGGCTTTTTGCTTTATTTGCCGTGATCGCATCCTTTGGTATCGGAAATATGACACAGGGAAATTCCATTTCCGGAGCATTAAAGACCACATTTCATGTGCCGGTCGGGATTACAGGAATTGTCATCACAATTCTCTCCCTTCTGATCATTGTAGGTGGAATCAAATCAATCTCAAAAGTGTCGTCTGTTGTTGTTCCGGTCATGGCAATTTTCTATGTAATCTGTGGAATGATTGTGATCTTAGGTAATATTTCGAACCTTCCGGCTGGTATTTCCATGATCTTTAAAATGGCATTTTCTGTGAAGGCAGCAGGTGGCGGACTTTGTGGAACGATCGTCGCCTCTATGATGAATGCCATGAGATACGGTGTTGCCCGCGGTGTATTTTCTAACGAAGCAGGTATGGGTTCTGCTGCCATTACCGCTGCGGCTGCCACGACCGACAATCCGGTACGTCAGGGATATATCAACATGACAGGAACCTTCTGGGATACCATCGTCGTCTGCACCATCACCGGACTGGCAATCGCTTCTTCCGGTGTGCTTGGTATGACAGACGCAAACGGCGAGCTTCTGACCGGCTCTGATGTTACGATCGCAGCTTTCCAGACAGTGCTTGGTTCCGGCGGCGGCTGGCTCGTAACGATCGGGATTACCCTGTTTGCGTTTTCCACGATTCTCGGCTGGGAATATCACGGAGAGAAAGCATTTGAATACCTTCTTGGCACACATCGGTACAACATGGTATACAGAGTGATCTTTTCCCTGGTTGCATATCTTGGCTGTACACAAACACTGAGCCTTGTCTGGAATTTCTCGGATATTGCCAATGCACTTATGGCAATTCCAAACCTCATCTGTATGCTTCTGTTAAGTGGAGAGATTGCACAGGATATCCGCAATTTCCAGCCTGAAATAGAAGAAAATCGATGAGATAGATGTTACATCCTCAGTAAAAGGTTTATCAGACCACTGAGCCATACCTCATAGCTGTGACCACCATCCGGATCTGCAGGTTTGTTCGTTTCCACTCAACAAACTTGCAGATCCGTTTTATAGTTTCTTCACTTCTCTTGCAAAATCGTCCAGCACCCAGTCATACATATGTGGATCTTCGTATTCGCGATATCCCCGCTCCACCACCATTCCCAAACGCTGCCGCATAATCAATAAGTCCGGTCAGCTTTCCGTTTTTTATCATAAGATTTCCATCCCAGGTATCGGTATGTACATAAAACGGGACAGTTACTTCATCCAATTCCATTTCATACTTCCGTATCAGTTTCTTAAGGTCATCCGGTGTAATTCCAGGAATTGTAATCCCCTTTTCTTCGGCATCACATAGCAGCCAGTCGAACAACAGATTTATAAAATCACTGTTTTTCCTGCAATAACTCTCCGGAATATTGGGAATTCCAAAGATATCTGCCTTTAAAGAACAGATCTTTCGTGTGATCTCTCCCATTTCCTTCTTCACATCTGCCCTCTGAGCATCCGTGATCATCTGATCATCACACAACGGTACTCCATCCAGATAACTCATAAAAAAATATGGAACATTGCATATATCTCTGCTGTCATCATAAAAGAGCAATTTATATTCTAACACCACTCCTTACATTTTGGACAAAACAGCGGAAAATGTTTTAGTTCCGTATCATCCAATATCTGCGTCCTTGTCTTTGCTCTGCATACCGGACATAGGATCCATTTCCCCGTTACTACCGCTTTCATGCGGTTTATCACCTCCCGATAAAACCTGTATAATCCCCTCCCTGACGCCTAATCCTTTTAAATATATCATCCCCGTATTGTGAAGCATACGATACATATTTTCTTTTGTATCTTGAACAATTCCCGAAGCAATCAAGGCTCCGATTCCCTGTGTATATACCATCATCGTCATGACAAAATCCATTACCTGCTCCACCGTAATTCCCAACAGATCTGCTATCTTCTCATACATATTGGTTTCATCGGAAGGATCCGGCTTTAACTCAAAGCCATTGCTTAAAAGCTGGCTTCTCTCGCCCGTATAAAGGAATCGAAACAGATATGGTTTCTCTAACGCTAAATCTATGGTTCCTTTCCCTCTCTGCTCAAATGTGACAAACTCATTTTCACTGAAACCATAATAAGTCTTCTCCACATATTGCTCTGCAAAGGGAATCAATTCCTGCCGCAATCCATCCATGCCTCCAAACTGCCAGGAAATCGGTGCCGTGGAACATCCCAGTTTCTTTGCTACTGCTTTAATGTTAAGAGCTGCATACCCATCCTGAGCAACAATCTCTAATGCAGCCTGCAGCATATCTTCTTTTTTAATCTTAGGACTACTAGGCATATATCAAATCTCCAATACTACAAATCGGTTTACTGTAAACTGATTTGTAGTATATCACTTTTGGTACACGTGTCAATCATTAACTTTTGATCATCCCTCCGTAGTAATTGCTTTCACTTCACATTTTCTTCTACATAATCTCCCGCTATGTCCAACTCAAGATTCATCAGATCAAAATCAATATATTCTCCATCGATTTTGAAAAAATGAGGAAATGTACACAGTTTCCGAAAACCATATTTCTCATACAAATGTATGGCGCGGGTATTGCTGCTGCGTACTTCAAGATTCAACTGCTCAAAGCCGTTCTCTTTGGCGAAAGCAAGAATTTCTTCCATCAAAGCCGATGCCGCACCGCAACCCCACCATGCTTTTTTCAGACTGATACCGAATACCCCACGATGGCTCATGCGATTGTGGTTACGATTCAAACTTGCCGTGCCAATGATCTCACCATCTACCTTAGCAAAAAACTGAGCATTATCCGTCGATCCACACTGCGCACGCAGATAATCCTGCTCTGCTTCAAGGCTAAGTGGCACACCTTCCGCGCCGAAGCTGAGGTTATTCGTTTCGCCACCTACGATTTTTAGATAATCCAACAGTTCCGCAGCCTCTTCCGGTCGTGCACGTTCGATAACAAACAAACTGCTACTCATTTTTAAGACTTCCTTTCCCTGTTGCCACCTCACGAAGCTTATTCAGATTTTCCAAAACAAACGGGCTATTCGCTGCAATACTTCCAAGCGTCGGACATCCGTCCATCTGCGGACAATCGGCACAGGTATCCAGTCCATTTTTCCGTACACAATTATGTACGGGACAGAGTTTGTCGCAGAAAAGTGTTTTTACACCCTCTATGCGACATCCGACGCAGTTAATCATTTCCGGTGTGATCGTTACCCCGTTGAGCTTTGTCCACAGAGTGGCGGTTTTCTCACGCAGGGAATTGTCGTCTGTAATTGTTGCGATCCTGGCATCACACTTTTCGCAATCCAGGCCGCAACAGCCAATCAATTGATTTGTGTTTTTCATAATTTCCTCCTCGACGATATCATTATCTACTCTTTTATATCCCGGCAGATCGAACATACCACCAGATCACACCGCAGTCCCGTCTTCAGGTCGATCCTTCTATTTCGAAGAATCCCATCTGTTACAAATCCAAGCTTTTTTCTTTCTGTGTTCTGTAATCCTTCGGTTTATCTTATCTGCCTCTTCCTTCTCCAGATACCACTTCACAAGATAGGACAACACATCACAAACCGCTGTAGAAATCAGTATCGCAATGATTGTAGGAATCCACAATAATATCGTCCCCAATACATATGCCAGGGTCATTATTTTCATATCTACAACAAAAATTCCAAATACATTTAAAAGAAAAACAACAGAGAAAATCAGGAATGTAATTCTCATCACCTTCGCAACCGATTTATTCGCATGCTTTTCATTCTGAACCAGTACTCCGCTTCGTTCTTCCATACAAGCTACCTCTCCATATATTTTTAGTAATTTACCACTGTAATTACTCTATCGTGATTTGATTTCATTGTCTATATATATACAACTAACATGCATAAAACTAATACCAAGATGCATAAAGATTCCAATTTTCTAATTTATTTCCCGTCTTTACGCATGGGAAAGCTCCGGAAAATAAAGTTTTTCTTTCTCAATACTTTTAAGCTGATCCCCGAAATAAAACAGCCTGTAATCTTCTGCTCCATCATATTTCTCTGCGATACACATATCTATATCCTTCAAAGTCGGTGTAAAACCAAGTCTGCACTCATGATATTCCCCACTCATCCGGCACAAAACATCCGAAAGTGCCACTTGATTTTCACAGATGATACTCTGTAAAAATAGTGTATCCCCCTCTGTCTCTGCTACGATAAAACAGTCCAGATCCTTTGCATAACAGACATTTTCCATGTCTGCGGTATAAAACATCTGCAAACCAAATTTGTTGATCTGCTCCATCGAAGAATTTACCGCGCTATGCCGGATCATATCCATATATTTTTGCTTCATCTTCCCATCTGCAGTATTTACCGGCATAAAACGCTCTCCCTCAGACCGTCTCTTACAAAACTCCTCTTTAACCTCATACCGGTACTCCGTTACCCTTGAAAATCCGCATTGATCATAAAACTCCAAAGCCTCCAGATTGGCAAACAGATAAAATCCATCACAATTGTCCTTGTACTGCTTGATCACATGATCTATGAGTTTTTTTGCCAAGCCCTGCCTGCGATAGTTCTCGTCTGTCATAACGGTTCCAATCTGTATGTAATTCCTCTCTACGCCATTCTGAAGAAAGGTCATCCGGTTTGCGGATACATTGGAAATTATTTTTCCATTCTCCATAAATGAATACGGAATATAATCTCCCTCAAAATATCCCCCAGTGACCCAGTCCTCAAAATCAATCCAAAAAGTTTTCTTTGCTAATTCATTGAGTGCATGACGCAGAGTGTCGTCACGCATGTAATCGCATACCAATTCCATGTTTTAAGCCTCCTCTTTTACTCTGTAAAGCGGACATTCGCAATCCGTCGGTCTGCCTCTTTCAAATTTGTCACAATATATTGGCTGCCTTTTGGATCCCCTACATATCCGTTTGGGATAAGTGCCTTGTCCTCCGCTGCTCCATTGCACCATTTGCTGATCTGATCCCCTTGCAGAAATGTTGGTTCTAACATAATAAGTGCATTTTCTCTGACTGCCTCTGGATAAATTTCACGCATGGTTGCTGTCTCAAATGCTCCGGCATGGACATCAAACGCATCCTCCGGCATTTTGCTGATCTGAAACATGTCCTCAAAAGGCATATCGGTAAGTTTCAAAATATAATCCTCTTCACCGGAAAAACCATGCTCCTTCAGCTCAAATTTATATTCCATCCAGTAAGCCTGTAATTCCAGTTTCTGATTTGCATTCTTTATGGCCTCTACGATTGCCGAAATATGCAGTCCATCACCGTGATCGTTAAAAAACACAACACGTTTAAAACCAAATCTGTCCAGATTTTCAAGATACTCCTCAATACACGCCATAATCGTTTCTTTACGGAAAGCAAACGTCCCCGGAAAATGTCTGGTCAATGCCTGTACTCCTCCAAATATTTTATATTACGTTGTCAGCAATCCTTTCATATGCCTGTTTCCAGTTTCTGTGAGCATTCTCAATAATAACGCTGTGCACCTTTGATTTTTCTAAATAGTCCAATTCTCTTTTCTGTCGTTCCTCCAGACACAATATATACCCATCAAATCCGCTATATATTTTGCTGCCGTACTCTTTCCGGAGCATGAAAGCCCCTCTACAATATATAATTTTGTCATTGCTGCTCCTCCATTAAAAATCTTCTCTCAACAACTTATTGACCTCTTGTGCAAAATCATTTCATGTATCAATTCTGACAATTTCTGATAACGCTTTATTACGGTAAATTAAGTCTTCTCTTACCGTAAATCCCTGCTTTTCCCAAAATGAATTTCCAGTATCATTTCGGTCAAATACAACCAAAGCCACTTTGTTAATTTCCAATGCCGTCATTGCTCTCTCTACATGCTCCACTAACTTTGTAGCAATCCCCTGTTTTCTGTAATCCGGGTGTACTGCTGTATGATAGATATATCCTCGCCTGCCATCATTTCCCGCCAAGATCACACCAATAATTTCACGCTCTTCTGCCACAAAACAGGTTTCCGGATTTCTTCTCAGAAACTTCTCAATACCTTCTTTGGAATCATCCAGATTATTGAGTCCCATCCCTGCACATGACATCCATAACTGATACACTTTTTCGTAATCTTCCATTACCATTTTTCTTGTTTTCATTTTCTTTGCTCACTTCCTTGCACAATTATTTTTTCATAAAATATATCTAGTTCAAAACATATTCCATCTGCACATCTTTTTCCATGGATCACCTGCATGGTTAATCCACAACCATATTTTTTATGTGATGCGAATTATATAACGTCAATTATGCAAAGTCAATAACATTTTATACTATATTTCTCAAAAAAAGAGAAAAGCAGAACCAATCCATTTTCTCTTCCGGATCAGCTCTGCGTCTTGGAGTCTGACTCATTTACTATTTCAATTATTTTACTCAATATTACTTTTTCACCGAACATACCATTAACTGAATCTCATTTTCCGAGGAGGATCTTCCGCTGAAATCAGCATAACTGTCCCCAACACATAACCCTAATCCGGAAAATATTTCCGTTATTTCGTTTAAGGAATATAACCGGATCGTATTTCCCTCATGCATTTCCGGCTTGACCAAGACTTCTCCATACGGATAATCAATCTGCCCGTATAACATCGTTCTGCTCTCCCGATTCCACTCAAAGGCAGACAATGTCAGTCCATTTTCCCCTGCATCCCACAATTTACATGGGAAGTGTGTGTCCGCATAACTGCCATTCATAATATCCATGAAATGCTTTCCACCCTTTTTTAATGCTCTTGCAACAACTTCAAATATTTTTCTGTTTTCCGTCTCATTTTCCAGATAACCAATGGCTCCATCTGCCATATTGAGTACCACATCAAATTCATTTTCAAAGGAAATATCACGGATATCTCTGCATATAAATGCTGCGTTTAACTTCTCTTTTCCTGCCTGCTTTGCTGCATACCTGATATATGCCGGTGTAATATCCACACCGGTCACCTCGTAACCACGTCTTGCAAACTCCAGAGAATGCCGACCAAATCCACATGCAAGATCAAGAATTCTTTCATTCCCTTTTAATTCCAGCTTATCGATCAAAAAATCCACCTGATGTTTTGTATCCTCCACCCAGGACATATTTTGGATATCAAGCGTCCATATTTTTTTATACCAGTCTTTTTCCATGGCTTTCATTTTATATTTCCTCCCTTTTATCCGATGATCAATCATCCAGTCAAATGGAGCATACCGCCCGATCACACTGTTGTCCTCCCTCATTCTGTTAAAATTCTTTGATCATTTCATTTAATGCCGTTTCCAATTGCCTGATTACTTTTTCCTTGTCCTGCGCCCCATCATAAATACTGTAATACAGATACATGATTGCATAAAATCGAACGGCTTTATAATCAGCATCCACAATGTCCATATTTCGAAATAAATCTTTCACATATTCCACCGGTCCGGATGCAAGATACTGTTGATACAATCCCTGCATTTCCTCGTTTCGAAACTGCTCTAAAGTCAGCATTTTACGAAATGAAGAGGCAAAATCATCCTCTGTCCAATATGTGAACATAGACTTACTATATTCCAAAAAATCTTTCAGGGTTGTTTCCTGATATTTTTCCGGATTCTTTTCCATTTCTTCTTCCGGTACATTGTTTTTTTCTGCCTGTTCACTATCTCCTTGTTCCATACGTTTTACAATATGTTCAAAGATATCCCGCTTATTTTGATAATGACGATACAAAGCACCCTTTGTCATGCCCAATTCTCCGGCGATCCGGCTGACCGATACTGCTTCATATCCATCCCTCGCAAACAAATGAAGTGCCACAGTTAAGATTTCTTCCTTTGTATTTCCCATAACACACCTCCCATTATGATTCACTTTCCTGTCTTCCAACAATCTCTGCTTTATTTACCCCAAAATCTGCCCCGGAAGCTTTTTCTTTTCCTTCCTCGGAAATTGTCTGTCAAATTCTTCTGCCTCCTTTTCATCGACAAAATATCCCTCCGGTGTGGTATATTCCTCGGTAATTCCATCCAGGTATCCCGGTATCAGCTCTTTACACAAGAAAAATGACGCATCCTCCCCTTCCAGAAGACCGTGATAACGAATCCCGAACTCCCTTGCCTCCCGAAATCCGCTTTTCCCGTAAAAGTCTATGTTCCCTTCAAAGCACAAGGCTCCACATCCAAATTCCCTCGCTTTTTCCAGAGAATAATCCAACAAAATCTTTCCATAACCTTTTCTTTTCCATTGCGGTGCAATACAAATAGGTCCCATTGTCATGATTGGTATCTCTCTTCCATCATCCGCTGCAATGGATGCTTTCATAAACATATTTTGTCCAATGAGTTCACCATCCCGCTCCAACACAAGATCAAGCTCCGGCACAAATGCGGCATCCTTTCTGAGCTGATGTAGTACATAATGTTCCATACATCCCGGACGGTATACATTCCAAAAGCTTTCCCTTACCAAATTTTCTACTTTATGATACTCCCCTTTTTCTTCTGATCGAATCACAATATTTTTCTTCATGATAACCTCCTCCTTCCAAAAAATAAACGACCGTTTACATATTCATTTTAGTAAACGATCGTTTATTTGTCAAGCATTTTGTACTGCGTCTGTTATTTCATTGACTTTATATATCCGATATGCTATAAAGTAAACAGCGTTTACTTTATTGTATTTCATTACAAAGGAGACTGTACATGAGCAAAAAAATCATTGAAAAAGGCACCGTTCAGGAAACTCTATTGCTTCCACTATACGGAAGAAAACGTGCTATGGAAATGTATCCCGGCAATTTTGATGATAAGGACTGCCAGTGGATCTTTGATGAAGTTGAAATTTCCTACCAATTAAAGGGCATTATGGAAAAGGTTGGAGCGATCATGGCTGCCACCCGTCAATATGATATGGCAGAAGCATGCCGGGTATATCTGAAAGAACATCCAAGAGCTTGTGTCGTAAACCTCGGATGTGGTCTCGATACGACATTTCGTCAGGCAGACAACGGTCTGGCAAGGGCTTATAATCTTGATTTTCCGGAAGCGATCGCCGTTCGCGAGGAACTGCTTGGAGAAAGAGAACGGGAGACCAATATTGCCTGCGACTTAAACGATCTGACCTGGTTTGATAAAATCGACTTTCACCCGGAGGATGGAATCTTCTTTCTGGCATCCGGTGTTTTCTATTATTTTAAAACGGAACAGGTAAAAGCACTTAGCACCGCTATGGCTGAGCATTTCACCGGTGGCAGGCTGGTATTTGATGCTACCCTTCAAAAGGGATTAAAAAATATGCTGAAAACCTGGCTGAAAGATCTTGATGAAAATATCAGTGTCTATTTCAGTGTGAATGATCCGGAAGAACTAAAGAAATGGTGTCCTAAATTTCGTACGGTTACCCAAAAAGGTTATCTCACCGGATACCGGCCATTGGACAAAAGGTACGGAATCATTCTGAATATGGTATTCAAACATCTGGATCGGTCAAAAATGTGTCAGATGATCGAAATAGATTTTATGTAACTTCCACACAAACACAAATAGACTTTTCTCTGCCATTGTATTATTATGATGCAGGAGCAAACTTCCTTTTGTCCCTAACATCTTATTATTTATTGTTGTAATACTTTTTATTAACAGGAGGCTTCCATGGCAGAGATTATCACTATCACCGATTTTCAGGCACCGGAGCTTGATATTTATGCCCGATGCTCTGAAACGCAGCTCTTACATTACTATGAACCAAAGGGCGGTATTTTTATCGCAGAAAGTCCCAAGGTGATCGAGCGGGCTCTAAATATGGGCTGCGAGCCCATTTCCATCCTTACGGAAACAAAGCATATCGATACACAATTGTCCGGGATTCTCTCCCGCTTTCCAGAGCTTCCGGTCTATACTGCCCCCTATGAGGTGCTGACACAGCTCACGGGCTTTGCCCTGACCAGAGGGGCGCTTTGTGCTATGCATCGTCCTGCCCTGAAATCTGTCGGGGAGCTTTGCCGGAATGCCAGACGGATCGCCGTTTTGGAAAATGTAGTGAATCCCACCAACGTCGGTGCGATCATCCGGTCTGCAGCAGCACTCCACATGGATGCCATTTTACTGACCCCGGCCTGCAGCGATCCCTTTTACCGCCGTGCCGCCCGTGTCAGTATGGGAACGGTATTTCAAATTCCATGGACTTATCTGACCTCCGGTTCGGTTTCTGGTGTCCCCTCCGGAAAAGACGATCCTCATCCAGAATCCTATATTGAACAACTGAAAAAGCTTGGATTTCTTACCGTTGCCATGGCTCTCCGTGATCAATCCCTGTCTATTACGGACCCTGCGCTGGCAAACGCCGAGAAGCTTGCGATCATCTTAGGCACCGAAGGAGAGGGACTGGCACAGAAAACCATTGATACCTGCGACCACACAGTTATGATCCCAATGTCCCATGGCGTCGATTCTCTTAATGTAGCAGCTGCCAGTGCCGTTGCTTTCTTTGAGATCACTAAGGATATTACATAAGCTTCATAACATCCTCTGTAATCTGCTCTTTGGTCAGACGGTTATCCTTCAAAACCTCTGCTGCATCATAGCGGTCCAAAAATTCCTTCTTCAGACCGTAATTCAATACCTTCATCTCACTGTCTCCATAGAAACGGGTAATCTTCTCGCCAAAGCCGCCGTCCAGGATACCATCCTCCAGCGTGATCACAATATCGTGATCCTTTTTCAGATCCTCCAGCATTTCCTGATCGATTCCGGTAATATAATACGGATTGATCACCGTTGCTTTTGTACCGGTCTTTTCCTCCAGCTCCTTCGCAACACTCTGCCCCAGAGAATAAAATGTACCAAGACCAACTACGGCAATCCTGCTTCCCTTCTGTGTGATCTCATATTGATTCAGATCAGAAAAATCCTTTGTCACCTTCCGGCCATCCGAGATCACCGGACCACCCGGCAGACGAATTGCTACCGGATGGTCTGTCTGCTCCAGACTCCAGTCGAGCATTGCAAGATATTCTTCCTTTGTAGCCGGTGCCAGATAAACGAGGTTCGGAATATTTGCCATCATCGGAATATCATATAAGCCCAGATGTGTCACATCATTCATACCATAAACCGTGCCACAGAAGGTAACGATGGTTGCGGCGTTATTATTAATACAAAGATCCTGTGCGATCTGATCGTAGCTTCTCTGTACAAAGGTGCTGTATACGCCCCATACCGGCTTTCCACCATTGGCCGCAATGCCGGATGCCAGTGCAACTGCTGTCTCCTCTGCGATTCCCACATCAACAAACTGCTTTCCGGCTTCCTCTCTCTTGTCCTTCGTAAATCCAAGTACCGTCGGTGTTGCAGAAGTGATTGCTACCACAGAAGGATCCTTTTTCATCTTTTCCAACAGAAATTTTGCCGTAATATCAGAATAATCCTCTCCCTGTGGCACTCCTAAAGGTTCCCCTGTCTCAATATTAAACGGGGCATTATAATGCCAGCTTTCTTTGTCTTTCTCCGCCGGAGCATAGCCTTTACCCTTCTGGGTCTTAATATGAACAACCACCGGCTTTGTACTGTCCTTGACACTCTGGAACGCCTTGATCAGAACGTCAATATTGTTTCCTTCATCCACATAAACATAATCCAGTCCCATCGCGCGGAACAAATTGCACTCTGCCTCTCCTTTTGTCTCGCGAAGCAGTTTTAAATTGCTGTACAGACCACCGTGGTTTTCTGCAATGGACATATCATTGTCATTTACTACAATGATCAGATTGCTTTCCAGCTCTGCAGCAAAATCAAGTCCCTCCAAAGCTTCTCCGCCACTGAGGGAACCATCACCGATCACAGCAATCACATTTCCCCTGCCACCGTTAAGGTCGCGTCCTTTTGCCAGACCGCATGCCAGACTGACCGAGGTAGAAGTATGTCCTACCGTAAAATGATCATGCTCACTCTCCTGCGGACTACTGTATCCGGTCACATCATCATAATGCTCCTCATACAGGTAAGCATCCTTTCTGCCTGTAAGCATCTTATGTGGATATGTCTGATGGGATACATCATACACGATCTTATCCTTAGGGGATTCAAATACATAATGGAGCGCGATTGTCGCCTCCACCATACCAAAGTTTGGTCCGAAATGACCGCCATGAATACTTGCCCTCTTTAACAAAACCTGTCTCATCTCTGCTGCCAGCTTTGTCAGCTGTTCTCCTGATAATTTCTTTACGTCTTCTGGTCCATTGATCTGCTCTAAATACATATTTTACCTCCTGATATATCTATATTTTTGAAAAGCAAAGCAGACATCCCCACTTCTACTCTCAAAACACAAAAATTGCGTTGACCACTACATCAACGCAATTATAACACTTAAAGCCAACTTTAAGTCAAGGATCTCTTCTGACAATAATTATAAATTATTTCTAAAGTGAATTACTCAAACTGAGTTAATTATACGTTTTCTGAAATATTCTTTTTGATCTCCATATATTTTCTGGTGGAGATCGGTACTCTGCTTCCATCTACCATCGCTGCCTCAAACCGTTTCATAGATTTCACTAACCACGGATTCAACAGATAGCTTTTATGCACACGCACAAACAACTCAGGATATTTATTATGAATAGCAGTAATGCCCTCCGAACTTTCAAAATTATCATGAAGACAATGAATCTGTGTATAATGACCAATACTCCTGACAAAAACAATTTCATTCTCCGCCAGGTAAAGCAGACTGCTGTCCTTTCCCTTAAACGTCACATGCTTTATGGATGGATTTACAGAAAATTTCTCTGCCAGAGGTGTCTCCGTAAAATGAACCGGATAAATGGTATCTCGCAGATCCATTGGGATGGCGTTAGCAATAAAGCAAGTCCGGATCATCGGCACCTGATACTTTCTGCCCTCCGCATCCTTCTGCCAAACCTGTCTCCAGCTAAGAAGCACTCTCTGATCACAGCGAATGACCTTTTGATCCGGATAATAGGTATCCACCAAAAATGTTATCACCACTTCGCAGCTATCCTTGTCCTTCCACAAAAGCTCCGATTTCAGATCATAAAGCTCAAAAGTCAGACCGTTTTGTTCCTGCATAAAAGCCTTTTCCAATGTTTCTTTTGTATGAATGATCTGTCCCTCACATGGACCATACCAGTAAATGTCCGGATGCATGGCATCAATAAATGGCTGAATATCATTTTTATAATAGCTTTTCAATATACTTATGCTTTTGGCGACAATTTCTGACGTGTTCATAACGGTTTCTTCCCCTTTTTTATATTTTCCCCTTTTGTAATAATCTAAATCTTTCAATAATACTAATATTATCTATTATCTAAAAAAAACGCAATAACTAACTTATAATATTTTGTTTTTTTAGTAAGTAGTTCAAAAAGTTTGAGTAAATAAAAATCCCCTTATGAAATCCGGCTTTTCCACCAAATTTCATAAAAGGAAATACTTTTATTCCGCTTTGTTTTTATATATTGAATTTTTCTGATCCGTTCATCCTTTTCTACTCCACCGGGCAGTCTTCTTTTGCCACATATTCAAAAAAATCAAAGTCGGCATAATGCTCCCCGTCATACCCCCAGTAAAACTGTGAATGTTTCCCTCTGATCTCCAGCCGGAAATAGATCGGCACATTATCCACTGCCTTTCTCGTATTGACAAACTCCGTTTTCACACCATTTTCCAGAGCGATAATGGATATCGCACTCTGTCCCAGGGTTTCACTGTAATATTTCCGCAGATTAACATAATTCATATTGTCATAATAAATGATGGGTCCTGCCGAATGCTGATGTACCTCCGGCACAAATTCCATCTTCGTCGTTATCGTTGCATAAACACTTGTAAGCTTTCTTGCCAGAATACTCACCTTATTCAGAGAGGTTCGTGACTCCTGTCCCCTTAATCGGACATATCCCTTTCTGCCTTGTATTCCGACAATGCACTTTCCTCACAATATTCCTTGGCAATATTGCTTCCATCTGCCATGCGAAGCCATCCGTCTTCCGTCCATTTCATCTTCTGGATGGCAGTCTCTCTTCCCAGCGTGCAGCGAAGCTCCGGACGGAATGGTCGGGAACAAAGATGTACCAGATACACCTCTCCAAGCTGCGGCTCCCCATAACTTCCATGACCGGCCTTCTGCCGTACCACATCCGGGTTAAAATACTTCGGCTTTAAATGATCCGGATCATGCCTTTCGTTGGACCCTATCGGATTAGAAGTGATGATTGGATTCTCATAGCCCTCCCTTGTCTCCCAGTCCAGAGATACAATGTATTTACGTCCATCGTCGTCATAAAGAATCGAAGCATCAAAACCCGAAGAATGCAGATATACCGGTTCACTCCATGGTCCCGTTCTTTGATTTAACATATTCCGTTGCGTTTTTTCCGTGTCTGAAATCTATCCACCAAAAAGACATTTACTGCGTCGTTCCGGATCAAAATGCCATTTATGAGTGCAGGGACATTGCCCTGATCCCCCCTCTTGCCCACAAAGCAGAGTTTCAATATGCAGAAATGGTTCATGATATCAAAGAGCAGCAGAAATGCGTTTCCAAAAAACAGAAAAATCCCCGCATTAATAAATGCAAGGATTTTATCTTTTCTCATTTACATGACCGGATCACTCTGAAAGATCTGGCTGCCGAAGCAGACTGTAATCCCAACTACCTCTCCCAATTATTCCGATTATTCCTATATTGAAATCGCCACCTATCTGGGATTTTCATCGCAAAGCCACTTAGGAATCCATTTTAAAAAACACACCGGATACACTCTGCGGCAATACCGGGAAATCTACGGACGAAGGGAATGATCATTTCACTTTCGTTTCCCGTATGATCTTTCGTACCGGAAGTACAAAGGATGGCGATACCGAAAGCTCATCAATTCCCATTTTCAGGAAAGTTTCCGTCAATGTAGTATCAGCTCCAAGCTCACCACAGATGCCGACCCAGCAGCCGCCCTTATGACCATTCTCAATGGTCATCCGGATCATTCGCAGGATCGCTGGATGATGCGGATCATACATAGTATCTAGCTTCATATTCTGGCGATCCATCGCCAGAGTATACTGTGTGAGATCATTGGTACCGATGCTGAAAAAGTCTACTTCCTTTGCCAGCTCTTCACTCATCATCACAGCCGCCGGTGTCTCGATCATAATTCCCTGTTCAAAATTGCCATAACGGATGCCCTGCTCGTCAAGCTCTTTCTTGACCTCCTCCACAATCGCCTTGGTCTTCAACACTTCCTCTACGGAAATGATCATCGGATACATAATGGCAATCTCGCCATAAGCACTGGCACGGATCAAGGCACGAAGCTGGGTACGGAAGATCTCCGGGCGGTCGAGGCAGATTCGGATCGCCCGGTATCCCATAGCCGGATTTTCCTCTTTATCCAGATTAAAATAATCCACCTGCTTATCTGCTCCAATATCCAGAGTACGCACCACAACCTTTTTGCCCGCCATATTTTCTGCGACACGCTTATATGCCAGAAACTGCGTCTCCTCATCCGGATAATCCTCTGCCTCCAGATAAAGGAACTCGCTGCGGAACAAACCGATGCCGGCCGCATCATTGGCAAGCACATTGGCAACATCGCCCACGCCGGCGATATTGGCATACAGCTTAATATGCTTTCCGTCTACTGTGACATCCTCCTTGCCCTTCAACAGGGACAGAAGCTCTCTTGCCTCCTGTTCCTTTTTCTGTGCCTCCTGAAGCTTTGTGAGAACCTCTTCCTCCGGGTCAATGTATAATTTTCCCTCACGTCCATCCACGATTGCCATGTGGCCATTCCATTCTTCCTTAATGTCCACTCCGATGAGTGCCGGTATATTCATGGTTCTTGCCAGAATTGCTGTGTGGGAATTAGCAGAACCATAGCGGGTTACAAATGCCAACAGCTTGTCCTTGTCCATCTGAACCGTCTCGCTTGGTGCCAGATCATCTGCCACAACGATCACCGGCTCTGCTCCGATCTCTCCGGCAGATTCCTGCTCGCCGAGAACGGAGATCAGACGCTCCGTGATATCCTTGACATCTGCTGCTCTTGCCTTAAAGTATTCATCATCCATCTGTGAGAACATCTCTGCAAAATTATCTCCTGTGGTTGCTACAGCAAACTCTGCATTGACATTCTGTGTCTCGATCATATTGGTGATGGAGGAAACATAATCATCATCCTCCAGCATCATCATGTGTACCTCAAAGACAGCCGCATTGGCTTCTCCAACCTCTTTGACCGCTTTTTCGTACAGTGCCTGAAGCTGCTCTGACGCCTTCTCATTGGCAGCCTCGTATCTTGCGATCTCAGCAGCCACATCCTGAATCTTTTCTCTTTTGACCTGCTGCTTTCCCTTTTGATAATAAAAGATTTTTCCTATTGCGATCCCTTTAAAGATCGGCTTTCCCTCGTATATTTCCACCACAGCCTCCATTTCCGCATGAGATCATCATGCTTTCTATCATTTTGTCCTGTGACCGGATATGCAATCGAATTACAGTGTCTCCTCAAAAAACTTCTCCAAGCCTGCTGCAGCAGCGTCCTCATCCGGACCCTCTGCCTCTACAGTGATCTCCTCACCGCACTTTACACCGAGAGACATAAGCATCATCAGCTTTCTTGCGTCTGCCTTGCGGTCTCCCTTTACGATCGTAACGGTTGACTCATATTTCTTTGCTTCCTTTACCAGCAGTCCTGCCGGTCTTGCGTGAATACCTACCTCGTCTGTAATAACATAATTGAATGATTTCATAATGAATTCCTCCATTTCTTTTTATTTATTGATCCACTTTATCACTAAAGTGCTTATATTTTACATTTATACAATTTATTCTTTGACACTTTACTTCTGTATCTTTGTAATCCCGATTGCTTATTCCTCGTCGCTATCCAGCTCACCGCTTGTCACACGACAGATATGCATTGCCAGATACCCGGTTTCCGCATCCTTCAGGGTACAGCCAATGGTCTTTCCGATCTGTTCACAGATCTTTTCTGCCATAGCAAACTCTTCCGGGTACTTGACACTCATATAATCATTTAAACTCATTTTCAGCTTCTCGCCACTTAACGCCCGCACGATCATATAGCGCACATGATTCATCAGCCGGTTATAGGATAATGTCATTACGTCAATCCGTTTCCCCATGGCATTTTCTACGATCTCTATGCATTCCCGCACAGCACGGGCTGTTTTCATGGCATCAGATACCTTATCATCATCGATGGCAGAATGTACATGAAGTGCAATATATCCTACCTCGTCATCTCCGATGGTAATTCCAAATTTTTGTTCCAGGACCGGCACCACACAGCTTGCAGCCTTATACTCCATATGAAAAAGAATACGGATATCCTCGGTCAGCGGATTGCTGATCTGCTCATGCTTTTTGATCCGCTACACCGCATAATAGAGATGGTCAGCCAAAGGAAACAGGATATTGCGATCAATATGCCTAAATACCTTTTCTGCTTCATCTAACACCAGATTAGAGATTTCCAGGAACTCCGGAGCGATCGTCTTTACAATCTCATCTGCATTGCCACGCTCCTCACATGACTGCAGTGTATAGATCCTGCTGTCCTCTCCGGGCTCTACCCTTTCACTGACCTTTTTACCAAAACCGATTCCCTTTCCCATCAGAAGATACTGTTTTCCATCCTCTGCATTTACCGCAAGCACTGCATTATGATTTAACACCTTACCAATTCTGTACATGTCCGATCCTCACATTTTCTGTTTATTCGTAGAAATCAACAGCAAACAGCTCTTCTCCTGCTTTGATCTCTCCGTCCTTTAAAAGGCGGACCTTCTGGTTATCCTCCAGCTCCGTACATAATACCGGTGAAGTGACAGATGGTGCATGCTCTTTCAGATACTCCAGATCCAGCTTCATCATCGGATCTCCCTTTTTCACCTTCTGTCCGTTTTCCACAAATACTTCAAAACCTTTTCCATTTAACTGTACGGTATCAATACCGATATGCAGCAGCATGCTGAGCCCGGAATCTGTCATAAACCCAATGGCGTGCTTTGTATCAAATACAAATACAACTTCTCCATCCTCCGGTGCCTTCACGATGGCATCCGTCGGTGTCACAACCGCTCCGTCTCCCATCATTCTTCCGGCAAATGCTTCATCCGGCGCCGTTGACAGATCTGCTGCCACACCGGTGATCGGGCTTGATATCACAATCGTCTTTGTAACCTTCTGTTCCGTCTTCTCCTCCTGTGGTTCTTCCGTCTCCTCCACAGAACCAATACTATCTTTAGTATATTCGATATCCGGTGCAGTTTCAAGATAATCTTCCAAATTTGACTTGATCACGGTGACGTTCGGACCATATACCACCTGTACACCATTTCCCTTGTGGATCACACCACTGGCTCCGGTTGATTTCAACAGAGCATCGTCTACGAGATCCGCATTATAAACGGTACAGCGGAGTCTTGTGGCACAACAGTCTACACCATCAATGTTTTTCTTTCCTCCAAGGCCTCTTGTAATATCTGCACTGAGAGGATCATCTGCCACATTTTCACTGTCCCCTTTTTGAGACTTTCTTGCATTAACATCTGCCTTTGTATAAAGCTTCACCTGCTGGTCATCATCCTCTCTTCCCGGTGTTTTCAGATCAAGCTTTTTGATCAGGAAGTAGAAGATAAAGTAATACAGGAGGAAATAGATAATACCAACCGGTATAATACGCAGCCAGCTTGTCTTGTCATTGCCCTGAAGAATACCAAACAGGAACAGATCCAGAAAACCGCCGGAGAAGGTGAGACCTACCGCGATGTTTAAAATATGGGCGATCATATAAGCGGCACCTGCCAGGATTACCTGTACCACAAACAGGATTGGTGCCACAAACAGGAACGAAAACTCAATCGGTTCTGTAATACCTGTCAGCATAGAAGTTAATGCTGCAGAGAAAAGAAGTCCTCCTGCCTGTTTTTTCTTTTCCGGCTTGGCAGTACGATACATCGCCAACGCTGCGCCGGGGAGACCAAAGATCATAAAGATAAACTCACCGGAGAAATATCTGGTAGCATCTGCACTGAAATGTGCTACATGTGACGCATCCGCAAGCTGGGCAAAAAAGATATTCTGACCGCCCTGGATCGTCTGTCCTGCCACTTCCATAGTGCCACCCACTGCTGTCTGCCAGAACGGCATATAAAATACGTGATGAAGACCAAATGGGATCAATGCTCTCTTCACAATACCAAAGATCAGGGTTCCCAGATAACCGCTGCCGGTCACCAGACCACCCAAGGCATAAATTCCATTCTGAACCACCGGCCATACAAAGTACAGCAGAATCCCCATAAACATATATACAATCGTGGAAATGATCGGTACAAACCGGGATCCTGCAAAGAATGACAACGCATTTGGCAACTGGATCTTATGGAACCGGTTATGAAGTGCCGCTACACCAAGACCTACGATAATACCACCAAACACACCCATCTGAAGGGTATTGATACCGCAGACCGAAGCGATGGTTCCACTGAGCACATCCTTCGCAATGCTTCCATCCTCCAGAATCTTTCCATTGATCTCCAGCATACCGCTGATGGAAATGTTCATTACAAAATAAGCGATCACGGCAGAAAGAGCAGCAACCTCCTTTTCCTTCTTTGCCATTCCAATCGCAACACCTACTGCAAAAAGTAACGGCAGGTTATCAAATACGGCACTTCCCACTTTGTTCATAATGACCAGAAGTGCATGGAGAATTGTTCCGTCTCCAAGAATTTTTCCTAAATGATACGTTGCAATGGTAGTTTCATTGGTAAACGAACTACCAAGTCCCAGAAGCAATCCGGCAACAGGCAGGATTGCGATAGGAAGCATAAAGCTTCTTCCGATTCTCTGTAAGACTTCAAAAATTTTGTCTTTCATTATTCATCCTTCCTTTCTTGGTGATATTTATGCGCAACGTCTGCTCTTTCGCATATCCTTTTTATTTTCCGCTTTTTCTGAAATTCTATACCACCGTTTTCCGGAATCTGCGCAGGAACGGGGATAAAAATGGGAACAAAAAAAGGCACTAACTCACATAAATATCCTGTAAAATTTATGTCTAGTTAATGCCTTGGGTTCGTTTCGAATCAAGTAACATACTATCTAAATTATTTATATCATTTTGATGATATTTTGTCAAGAAAAATTATCAGATCATTTTGATGTTGTCACATAATTCAATATCATTTCCTTCTGAAGCAAAAGCTCCGGCGTATAGTCCTTATTGTCCTCCGCCCCCCAGATAAATCCCCCTGCATAATGAGCACATGTTGCCATCATGGAATGAAGAGTCACACGAAAAAACTCTTCTTCCGGAATATCTGTCCGGAATGTCTTGTCCTCCTTCGCCTTTTCATACATCAGATGAAATCTCGTATTGGCTGAATGCAGAGAAGCATGAAACGCCCTTAACTGCTCACTGTCCGTTCCCTCATGGGTCACATAGTGATTAAAATTGTCATTATACCGCAAAAGATCTTTATGATTCTGATACATGTCAATATAACTGTCCAGCGTAAAGATAAATCGTTCAATCGCAGGAACATCAGCGATGGATGAAAGCGGTCTTTCCTCATCCAGTTTGTCAAAATATGCCTGCCACTGTGCCGTACAGACTGCGATCACCAGCTCCAGCTTATTCTGATAATGACGAAATACCGTTGCCCGGCCTACTCCAGCTTCTTTTGCGATTTCCCCCATACTGACAGGTTCAATCTTTTTTTCTACAAAGATACGGAAAGCTGTCTCCAGAATTTTCCGGTCTTTTTCTTCCATTTCTTTTTTTACCTTTTCAGGATCTCTCATAATAATTCTAATTCCTTACATTTTATAATTTTATTTTTCATCACATACCTGGAAGATATAAAACTTCAGATAATATGATGTATCGGCAGCCCACAGGATTGGATGATCCGGTGCCTGTGTTGCGAAGGATACCTGACGCAGTCTCTTGTGTACATTTGCTGCCGCCTGTCCAATCGTTTTTGTAAAAAGCTCATATGTCATAAAATGAGAACAGGAGCATGTGGCAAGATAACCACCATCCTTAATGAGCTTCATAGCACGAAGGTTGATCTCCCGGTATCCCTTTACGGCGTTTTTTACAGAATTACGTGACTTCGTGAACGCCGGCGGATCCAGTATGATCACATCAAACTTTTCTCCTGCCGCCTCCATTTTCGGAAGCTTTTCAAAAACATCTGCACATTCAAAGTCCACAATATGGGACAGACCATTTAATGCTGCATTCTTTTTTGCCTGCTCTACGCCAGGCTCCGAAGCATCCAGTCCTAATACACTGGCAGCCCCCGCCTGTCCGGCATTCAAAGCAAAAGAGCCGGTATGGGTAAAGCAGTCCAGCACCTTTGCTCCCTTACAGATGGAACGGATCGACTGACGGTTATATTTCTGGTCCAGAAAAAAACCTGTTTTTTGTCCTTCTTTTACATCCACCATATAGTGGACACCGTTTTCTACGATCTCCACATTGGTATCAAACTCCTGTCCCAGAAAACCTTTGACACGCTCCATCCCTTCCTTCAGCCGTTCTCTGGCATCGCTGCGTTCGTAAACACCACGGATCGTGACACCGTCAGCTGCAAGAATTTCCTTCAAAATCTCTACGAGATGCTCCTTGTAACGGTCAATTCCCAAAGCCAGGGATTCTACTACCAGAACATCACTGAATTTGTCAATCACCAGTCCCGGCAGAAAATCCGCCTCACCAAAGACGATCCGGCAGCTTGAAGTATCTACCGTAGCCTTCCGGTAATCCCATGCCGCCTGCAGGCGCATTCTCCAGAAATCATCATCGATCTCCTGCTCCTGATGACGCGTGAGCATCCGGATCCGTATCTTGGAGTGACGGTTGATATAGCCCTTTCCCATAGGATATCCGTCAAAATCATGGATCAGAACTACATCTCCGTCGGCAAAGCTTCCCACGACACTGGCAATCTCATTGTCATAGATCCAGGCTCCTCCCGCCTTGATCGTGCGTCCTTCTCCCTTTTTGAGAGTTACGATTGCGTGTTCCATTACAGTACCTCCTGAATCTCCTCATAACGGATACGAAGCTGTGGCATTTTTGTCATAGTCGTATAATAATTTACTGCCCAGTCCTCTCCCTGAGACGGATCGTTCTCTCCTGTCGCCGGAGGTGCAAAAATTTTCAGAGTCATCTCCGTCCCCGGCTCAATCGGTGTCTCAAAAAAAGCAGACATCATATCAACTGTCTTCGTGCCCGGTGCTTTATAGAACCAGCGCCCATTTAATTCCATCATAAGGTTCAGATCTTCCTCAAAGGTAATCTCGCAAAACTCCGGTGTCTTCTCAAAGGTGATCGGAATCGCAATTCCCTCTGCATCCTCGGCGCCGCCCCAGCGAAGTGTTACCGGCAATGCTGTATCTTCTGTTTCCTCCAGTCCCGGCAGGAAGAACGGATCCTTCAAAATGTCCTTGTAATCCTTGAGGATCGGCTGTGGAATACCCACTGCAGAATTATTCGGATCCTCAATCTCCAGTCCAAGACGTCCTCTGTCCCTGAATTGGTACATAGAAAATCCATCGAACCAGTCCGCATTTTCGGACTTTAATTTCTCTACAAAACGCTTAATGGAATCTCCCTGATGCATCGGTCCGGTCACATCACCGTCTGTATTAAACTCAGAGATCACAAATGGCTTGCACTCCCCGTGATTTACCTTTGTCATTCTCTTAGAAGTTTTATTCAGACGCTCAAAGAACGGATCTACCGGTGTCATTGCATAGCTGTCTCCGCCTTTTTCACATACATCAAAAGGCCATCCATAATGAAGAGCCAGATAACAGTCATTGGACCAGATATCAGCAATATCAAAGGCTTCCTTAAACTCCTCCTCATACTGTACCGGCGCATCCTCAGCCTCCAGATCTCCTACAGCTCCACCACAAAATACCAGCGAGATCTGCGGTGCCTCTTCCTTCACGATCTTTGCAAAGCGCACAAAAAACTCTCCGATCTCCTTGTAGGAAAAACGCTGATTGTGGGTAAACCAGTCACCGGCACACTCATGGTTGATACGCAGACGCATTCTGCCAAAGGGCTTCAGCTCCTTTGCGATCTGACGGAGATATTCATCCTCCAGAGAACAGTCAATGGTCAGCGTCAGAGCAACATCCTGTCCATGGCGGCGGATATCCCTCATCTGCTGGAACGGCTCTCCCTTCGTGTCCCCATCGAGACCTCCACGATATGGAAAATAATCATCATACGGATAATCCCACTGAAAATGAATCTCCATATCTTTACATGCCACACTGATCCGCTCCGGCCATTCCTTGTCCTTTGGATAATAAGTATACATGATACCAATATTTCTGTGAGGTCTTCCCAGAGTATTTAAAATATAATCCTGATTTACATACTCTGCTCTCTCACTTCCATCTCCCAGATCCAGACCACAGGCCGCCGGAGTCAATTTAACTTTTTTAATTTTATCCATCTTTTTTCCTCATTTCTTCATTGTTATTTTTCCATCACCTATAAATATACACGAATTCGTGATATAATTCTACCAAAAGATTTACGAAAGGACTGATTTTATGAAACGACGCATTTTGACCTATATGCAGCAGATTGATGAATTGCTTCAGGCACCTCCCGATGACACCGACTGGACCAAAGCCATCGAAAACCATCTGACACAGATCCGTTTTTTTCAGCATGAACGGCTGATCCATCTGATCGTCACAGTGCTGTTTGCCCTGATGACCACCTCCGTTGTGGTTGGTCTTGTTTCCAGCTCCAATATCTGGCTGGCAATCTTGCTGATCCCACTGCTGATCCTGCTGTTTCCATACATTAATCATTACTATCTGCTGGAAAACGGAGTCCAGAAAATGTATGCGCAATATGACCGTATGTTAGAATATCAAAATGATAAAAAGTGGAACCGCTATTTTGCAGTTCCACCCAAAGAGTCATAAATCACAAGATCCGCAGCCGCAGGAAGCCTATTCCACTCCCCGGAAACAGGATCTGTCAAACATATTTGGAAACCTGAATATTCAGGTTTCCTTTTTTGGTTTCTCCTGAAATTCCATCACAGATAAATTTTCCATGCCCCCGCACAGAAACAACATCTGTTTCCTTCAGAATCCCACTGTTATTTTCCTGTCCTCTTCCATTTACAAAGATTTTCTTTTCGTGGAAAAGTGCAATGCTTTGACTCCGCGACAAATGATATAGCTTTGCGATCACCACATCCAGCCGCATACTCGGAACGATCAGCTTCACTGCCTGAAGCTGCGGACGGACTGCCTCCGGCATCTCCTCCAGTAAACGGCATTTCACATGGGTATGCTTCACCTGATCCAGATTATCTACGATAAACGATGCCATTTTGTCCAGACAAAACAGATATGCCGTTTTGTCCCGTATCATAATATCTCCAAGGGTGCTGCGGTCTATTCCCAGATGCATCAGTGCTCCCAGATAATCCCGGTGGGTCAGTGCATCGGAAAACTTCTCGATCAATGGCCGGATTTCAATGCAGCAGATTGGAAATCCCGCATCATATCCCAGGCTTTCCTCATCTCCAAAACGGAGGACCTGCCGTTCACACCCCTCCACACCGCCAAACAGTGTGGCTTTCACAGGAGTTGCATCCTTTCGTACACTATCGTAAACTGCCTGCTCCTGTTGGTTCAAAAAACCGGTATAGGTATATAATCCGGTCCGATATGACTGATCCGCCAGATCTATAATCCTTTTTGCCAGAAATTCCTCATCACGGTTCATTGAAATCCTCACCTCTGCATCTTATTTTATATCGTATGTCTTCGGTACAAAGCTCCTCACTTACGCATTATCTACCCACTTTTTCATAGTCCATTTTAAGCCGGTAAACTCACCCCAGGCATCTTCCTTCTCCTCCGGATTTACGGCATACATTGCCATGACTGTTCCGGTAAAGCCACCTGCCACCTCGGAAGACAGGTATTTTGTTCTTGCCTTTCCAAGCTCTTTTTTCTCCCCGGCAATTTCAGCAAAGAAGGTATAAAATTCACTGTCAGACTCCACATGAAGCTTGACCTCCTGCTGTCCCTGCTCCAGAGGAACAGATGTCTTTACACACTGTGCATCTCCTGTGGTCAGACGAAGCTCAGCCCTGCAGACCCCATCTGCCTGTGCCAGATACAGATCATAATGATGATCCTCACACAGATAGAAGGTTACTCCTGCCTCCGGAGAATTTCCTCCTACCGTCACATCCAATGTTGTATCAAATTCAGACTGGCGTACACCGAGGAAGGTTGGCGCATCCACATCATCCAACGTGAAATGATTGCCCCGAAGTTTCGCCCCCTGCTCTGTAAACTGATAATTCGCCTGATCATATGCTCTCAGATGACACCATCTGAGACTGTCTGCTCCCAGCTTCTCAAAAGAAACATCATAGCAGGTATCCTCGCCGGAAGCATTGAGATTCATTTCCATCTCAGCCTCCACCTTACCGTTCACACCGGCAGTAAACCATCCGTCCTGCTGCCACTGTACCGGTACCAGAAATACCTCTCGCCCCAGATGGTGGAACGGCATCCACATTCCCTCCTGGCGGAAGCCGAGACATACGATAAATGTCGTACCATCCTCTGTCTGTACCAGATCGCCATGACCAATTCCCTGAATGCGGCTCTGGTGACCGCCAAGATCACGGTTTGTCACAACCGGATTCAGCGGATATGATTCAAATGGTCCATATGGACTCTTTCCCCTCGCATAGGTGATCATATGACCATATTCTGTACCTCCCTCTGCAGCTGTAATATAATACCAGTCCCCAATATGGTACAGATGCGGTGATTCCAGATAACGGCCGCCATTTCCTTTCCAGATCGGTTTGCTTTCGGTCAGGCGCTCTCCTGTTGCAATATTGATCTCGCACTGGAAAATACATCCATTGCCATCCTCGTCACTGCCGTTACTCATAAAATATGCCTTGCCATCCTCAAAGAACAGAGACGGATCGATTCCTCCCTGATCCACAAATATAGGCTCAGACCACTCCCCATAGATATCATCTGTATATACATAGAAATTTTTGTGGTAGGTATCATTTGTGGTCACCATGTAAAAACGTCCTTCATGATAACGGATCGTCGGCGCAAACACTCCACCGGAGCTGTTGATGCGCTCTAAGTCTACCTGCGTGCTTCTGGTAAGACAGTGACCGATCTGTGTCCAATGCACCAGATCCTCACTCTCAAACAGAGGAACTCCCGGAAAATACTCAAAAGAGCTGCATACCATATAATACTTGTCATTTGCCCTGCATACACTTGGATCCGGGTAAAAGCCCCGGAGTACCGGATTACTGATCTTCATAGTTTTAAATCTCCCTTTATTTTACTTGAACTGTGGTCTTTTCAGAGAGTTTATCTGCCTTTCTCTGTACCACTTCTTTTCCTTTTAATACCTTTCATGGTTATCACTACTTTACTCTCTGCGAATGTTTTTTTCAAGACTCTTGTGTTTTTTTCTATTTACGAAATACAAATGCTTCCAGATCCAGGAGCTGTCTACCTGTAAAACTGTTCTTTGCCCATCCGCTATGTGCATCCTCTGCCACAAAATATACCGCATGTCTGCCTGTTACCATGCGCATCACACCTTCTGCCACATGATCTCCTGTGCCGAATTCAATCGTTCCGATCTTTTCTCCATCCACCGGATCATCAAGATATACGTGAATTCGGCCACTGCATCCTCTCGGCTGCAGCTTTAAGGATAATGTCATGGTTCCATTGGTAAAGTCGTCGCCAAAATCAAAATACTTCCAGCCCATCACACATCCCTCGGTAATATTGGTGATCACTCTGGTAAATGCATCCATCTCGGTGATCATCAGCTGCTCACTGCCCTTCAGTACACATGCTGTATCAGACGGTGTCAGCTCATACGGATTCAGGGAATCCTCAAAGCCCAGAGAAGTCATCTCTACCGGCGGAATCGTTCCATCCGGCAGAATCTCAATCTTTTCTACACAGCCTCTGCGGGACATGATCGTTCCGTTAGTCATACGATGATAAAAAATATACCACTGATCGCCAATCTTACAGATCGATCCATGGTTATTTCCTCCCGGAAAATCAATGCCGTTATCCACAATATAACCCCGGTAGGTAAATGGTCCTGTCGGAGAATCAGATGTGGCATACGCAAGCTGGCATCCTCTCTTTGGCGAATAGATCAGGTAATAGGTATCTCCCACCTTTCTCGGAGAGCAGGCTTCAAAGAAATTCCATGGTTCATCTGTTGGAATGATATTCTCCTGATAAGTTCCGTCGATCACCTGATACATATTGTCTCCGTTAATCTCACACATATAGGAGCCCAGATAACCGCAATATACATATACCCTGCCATCATCATCTACCAGCACACCGGGATCAATAAAAGTACCATTATCATAATGATCCGGAATATTATATTCATAACGGGATACCAGCTCAAACGGTCCCTCCGGTTTATCACTGACCGCCACGCATCCCTTGGAATCCAGAATGTATGCGTAAAGATAATACTTGCCATCCTTTTCAACTACATCCGGCGCATAGAGACATTTCTCGGACCAGTTGATATCCGAAGCGTGATCTCTGTCGGCCTTTGTGTGAAATGCGTCTCCATGACACACCCACTTGCCCGGTTCATTCACAGGTGCTGACCACACCTTCAATTTATAATCACAAAATTCATCAGAATCCACTCTGTCGTGGGAGCCATATACATAAATTCTGTCCCCAAATACTCTCGGTTCTCCATCCGGGATATACTCCCAACTTGGTAAATACGGATTTGCCATTTTTGTCCTCCTTTTTCTTTTGATAATTTAATCTTGATTATTTACGTTTCACATATATGTCGAAAAAACTCCTGTCTCACATTGTTTTCAAGGTTTTCCACTTTCACACATTTCTTATGCTGTAATATAATCATACGAAATCAACCCTCTGTCCGCAAGAATAATACGGACACTAATCTTGACATTTCGGACATGACTGGATTATATTAAAATCACTAAAATTTATATTATAATTCCTTAAATCAATGTCATCATACAAAATGTCAGAACAGGAGAATACAAATTATGAATTCTGAAATGCACCTTCACTATTTTACTACACAGAAGGATTTTCCTTTTTTTATTCAGTACGGTCATCATGATGAAAATATGTTTCTCCATTCCCACGCAGATTTCTCGGAGCTTGTTTTTGTGCTGGGCGGTTACGCCACCCACATTGTCAACGAGGAAGAATACTCCATCAAAAAAGGAGATGTATTTGTCATCAATGAAAATACATCTCACAGTTATAAGGATCCTCATCATTTCCGGATCTGCAATATTATGTTTCAACCGGATTACTTTCTGCGGGACTTCGGCGATATCAAGTCCCTGCCCGGTTACCACTCCCTCTTCGTGATTGAGCCTGCCCTGACACAGCAGAACGGTTTCCAGTCACGTCTCCATCTCTCTCCGGAACGCTTTGAGGAATTTGACCATATGATCACCCGGATCCACCATGAATATGTTTCTCACCCGGCCGGTTTTCAAAGCATGACAAGCGGGCTTTTTCTTCAGATGATCACCTCTCTGGCCCGGATCGCCAGCGATGACCGCCGGGAACCAAATGACAATGCCGTATCCCTTGCCAATACAGCAGCATATATGGAGTACCATTTCCGTGAAGATATCTCTATCGAGGATCTTGCCTCCATGTCCGGTATGTCCTCCCGTCATTTCCGCCGGGTATTCCACGATATTTACGGCACCAGCCCCCTGAAATATCTCCACACCCTTCGCATCCGTTCTGCCGCCAGGCTTCTTCGCAGCACAGATCTTCCGGTAACGGAGATTGCCATCCGAAGCGGTTATCCGGACGGCAATTATTTCTCCGGCAAATTTAAGCAGCTGATGGGAATGCCTCCTCTGAAATATCGGAATCAGCATACCCATGAAGCCTGAGCAGATCTGCCCCCTGGGAAAACACCAGAGACAAAGGCAAAGCGATATCACTTAAATTTTAATTACTTCCATCATCCCAGATATTCACAGGCTGCCAGTGCCGCTACCGCACCGTCTGCTGCAGCAGTGGTCAACTGCCGTACTGTCTTGGTCCGGCAGTCTCCGGCTACAAACAAACCTTCTGTACCGGTCTTGCAGTCCTCTCCGGCATGAATATACCCCTTTTCGTCCAGAGCCGCCAAATCTGCAAATTCCTGATTATCCGGCATCTGTCCTACTGCCACAAAAAGTCCTGCCACAGATATTTTCTGTTCTTTTTCCTGCTGTTTATTCCATATATAAAGCTGTTTCAGGTTGCCGTCCTCGTCCTTTTCCATATGTGTCACCACACAGGAACGAAGAATTTCTACATTTTCTTTCTGCTCCAGATTTTTTAATTTATCCGGTTCTCCCCGGAATTCTTCCCGGCGATGGATCAGATAGACCTTTTCACAATATTGTGCCAGAAATAAAGCATCTTCCAATGCCGTATTGCCGCCTCCTGCCACAGCCACAGACTTTCCCCTGAAAAACATACCATCACATGTGGCACAATAGGATATCCCATGCCCCACCATCTTCTGTTCATCCTCCAGTCCCAGAGGACGGTTTTTCGCTCCTGTTGCCAGGATTACACTCTGTGCCTGATAAGTTTCCTGTTGATCTCCCTTTTCTGCGCTCACCTGAAAAAGGGGTCTGCAGGAATGTTCTCCTGTAAATTCTGCCGCTTCCAGATCCCCTCTGTTACGATTTTCTTTCTTTTGCAGCTTTAATACCCTGCCGGTCTGATATTCCATTCCCAGATTCTTTGCCTGTTGATACAGACCCTGTGCAAATTCAAAACCGGATATTTTGGCGATGCCCGGATAATTTTCAATCTCCGGCGTGACCACAATCTGGCCTCCATACATTTTTTCCTCCAGGACCAGCACGCTCTTTCCTGCCCGTAAAGCATAAATAGCTGCGGACAGCCCCGCTGTGCCGGCTCCTACGATCACAACATCATATATTTTATCTGCCATAAGCCCTCCTATATCCGGATTTTCCCGAAATCCTCTTACTTTTCCGCACCTGAATGTTAGCAAGAAAGCAGGCATATTCTGCCTGCTTTCTGTATTCTCATTCTGTTATTTTACTGATGCATAAACTCCAAAAGCTCTTCTTTGCTCTTGACTCCGATATCCTTTGCCACAACCTGGCCATTCTTGATGAGGATCAGCATCGGAATACTTACCACCTTAAACTGCTGCGCAAGATCCATCTGCTCATCCACATTGACTTTACAGATCTTTACATCCGTAACCTCTTCTGCCAGTTCCTCAACCACCGGACCAAGCATCATACATGGACCACACCATCCTGCCCAGAAATCAATAAGTACCGGTTTCTCTGACTGCATTACTTCCTGTTCAAAATTATCTGTTGTTACATGAACGACTGCCATAATAATCCTCCTCTCCTTTATGATCCAATTATTGTTTACAGCTGTGTTGTTACAAAAATATCATAAATTGCCTTGATGGCATCATCAAAGTCTTCGTTGCTGACACCGATGATAATGTTTAACTCGGAAGAACCCTGATCGATCATCTTCACATTGATATTGGCATGTGCCAGTGCAGAGAAAATACGTCCTGCTGTACCACGGTTCGACTTCATGCCACGGCCAACCACTGCGATCAATGCCAGATCAGCCTCCAGATCAATGGTATCCGGATGTGCCAGACGGTGAATTGCAGAAATTACCTTCTGCTCCTTCTGCTCAAACTCCGGCTCATGGACAAATACTGTCATTGTATCAATACCGGATGGCATATGCTCAAAGTTAATACCATTCTCCTCAAAAGCAGTTAATACCTTACGGCCAAAACCCACCTCAGAGTTCATCATATCCTTCTCGACGTTGACTGCAACAAATCCCTTCTTACCTGCAATACCGGTAATCGTATATGCTGAATGATGACATGTGCTCTCTACGATCCATGTTCCCTCATCCTCCGGTGCGTTTGTATTTCTGATATTGATCGGGATACCCGCCTGACGAACAGGGAAAACGGCATCCTCATGAAGTACGCTTGCACCCATATAAGAAAGCTCACGAAGCTCGCGGTAAGTAATGATCTTGATCGGCTCCGGATTATCGATAATACGCGGATCTGCGATCAGGAAACCGGAAACATCTGTCCAGTTCTCGTAGCTTGTGGCATGTACTGCTCTGGATACGATAGAACCTGTGATATCAGAACCACCTCTGGAGAATGTCTTGATCGTACCATCTGCCTTTGCTCCGTAAAATCCCGGCACAACAGCTCTCTCTACACCCTTCAGACGTTTCTTGAGCAGCTTATCTGTCTCCTCCGGCATAAAGCTGCCATCCTCGTCAAACCGGATCGCATCTGCCGGGTCTACAAATTCATATCCCAGATAATTCGCCATGATAATACCATTAAGGTACTCTCCACGGGATGCTGCGTAATCCTCTCCGGCCTTTTCCGCAAAATTCTTCTCGATGGTCTTAAACTCCTCATCCAGCGAAAGCTTCATATGCAGACCATTGATAATAGACTCATATCGCTCCTTGATCTTCTTTAATGCACTGCTAAAGCTTTTCTCCTCCTTCGCCAGTGCATAACAGGCATACAGCATATCCGTAACCTTGGTATCCTTGTCATTCCGCTTTCCCGGTGCACTTGGAACAACAAATTTTCTCTCCGGATCTGCATTAATAATCTTGCCTACCTTTGAAAACTGTGATGCACTTGCCAGAGAGCTTCCACCAAACTTAACTACCTTAATCATTTTTCGACTCCTTTATTCTCATTCTCGTAATCTGTCTGCCAGACTTCTTATAACTAAATATCTGACATAATCTATCTGTTATCTTTCGATAATGCTCCGACAATCAATTTATCACAAAATCACACATTTGAAAACCCATTTTCATGATTTTGTTTATTTTCAGCGTATATGACAAGACAATTTTTAATAAAATCATCTCCTCCGGAGTGTTTATACAAAAAACATGAGGCTGCACATTCTACGTCCGGCCTCCGTCCGGAAAATTTTGTCATATGCGTTTTTCACGGCCTCCTCTGATACGCCGTCCTCATAAAGATTAACAAGAAAATCGGCCTCCACGAGAATCCGGTAATCGCTGCCGTCAATATGATCATAGGTATGATGATGTCCCACCAGATAACATACTCTGTCGATCACCTCCGGACGATAGCCAAGTCTTTGCAGCATTTCTTCTGCCGCTGCCGGGCCTTCCTGCTCCTGAAGCTTTCCGCCACAGCTTCCGTATTTTTCCTCTGCCGGCTTGATCCCGATATCGTGAACGATCGCAGCCGTTTCCAGAATATACTGCACCTCCTCCGGCAGCTTTTCCAATTCTCCGATCATCTTTGCAAACTGATACACCTTAATAAAATGCTGAATCCTTTTGGGATCTCCGGTATAATACTTCATCATCTCTGTTATTAATATATTATTTTCCCACATATTACGTTCTCCATTCCTGAATCATCTAAAAATTTTCTGTCTGTACAAAAAAGGGCAAAACCAGCGTTTTGCCCTCCAAGAATTGCTTCGCAATTCTCGTTGGCTTCCCTCTACGCTACGAGCATTTTCCTATACACCAAAAAGGAGGCTGCTGCATAAATGCAACAACCTCCTCGTAGTTACTTATTTCATCAAAATCCTGTCATTCGACAAGCCTGATCCGATAAAACTTTATTTGTAAAGCTCTACCAGCTTCTGCAGATGCTCATAACGAGCCTTTGCAGCATCCTCAGACTCCTTGAACAGTCTCTCAGCTCTCTCTGGGAATGGCTTGATCAGACGAGTGTAACGAGCCTCGTTGTTCAGGAATGCCTGATAATCATCGAAGTTTACACCCTTCTCAGATGTGAAGCTGAATGGATTCTTGCCCTCTGCCTTCAAAGCAGGGTTGAATGAGAAGAGATTCCAGTAACCAGCCTTAACAGCCTTCTTCATCTCATCCTGGCAGTGGTTCATACCACCCTTAGCGATTCCGTGAAGCTCACATGGAGCATAACCGATGATCAGGGATGGTCCGTTGTATGCCTCAGCCTCAGCGATTGCCTTAACAGCCTGTGCAGGGTTTGCACCAAGAGCAATCTGTGCTACATATACATAGCCATAGCTCATAGCGATCTCTGCCAGAGACTTCTTGCCAATCTCCTTACCAGCAGCAGCGAACTGACAAACCTCACCGATGTTGGAAGCCTTAGATGCCTGTCCACCTGTATTAGAATACATCTCTGTATCGAATACCATTACATTGACATTCTCACCGGATGCAAGTACGTGGTCAAGACCACCAAATCCGATATCGTATGCCCATCCGTCACCACCGAAGATCCATACAGACTTCTTAGAAAGGTAATCCTTCTTAGCAAGTACTGCCTTGGACTTCTCGCATCCGCATTTCTCCAGCTCAGCGATCAGTGCCTTTGTAGGCTCTACGTTTGCCTTTGTATCATCCTTTGTCTCAAGGTATTTATCGATTGCAGCCTTTACATCAGCAGATGCCTCATCAGATGCTGCGATCTCCTTCAATGTCTCGATTGCCTGATCACGAAGATACTTCTGACCTACATACATACCAAGACCATGCTCTGCGTTATCCTCGAACAGTGAGTTAGACCAAGCTGGTCCCTTCTTGCTGTCCTTGTTTACTGTATATGGTGAAGTTGCAGCCGGGTTACCCCAGATAGAAGAACATCCTGTTGCATTGGAGATGTACATCTGCTCACCAAACAGCTGTGTTACGAGACGTGCATAAGATGTCTCTGCACAACCTGCACAACTTCCTGAGAACTCAAGGAGTGGCTGGTTGAACTGGCTTCCCTTAGGAGTAGTATCAGCAAATCCGCTGTCTTTCTTACCAACGTTTGCTACCAGATAATCAAATACCGGCTGCTGATCTGCCTGAGACTCCTGTGGTACCATCTTGATCGCACCATCTGCCGCCTTAGGACATACAGTGATACACTCACCACATCCCATACAATCCAGTGGAGATACGCTCATTACAAACTTGTACTCGCCAGCCTTTGGCTTTGTATCAGAAAGCTTGATCTGCTCCGGAGCAGCCTTAACCTCATCCTCTGACAGAAGGAATGGACGGATTGTTGCGTGAGAACATACAAATGCACAGTTGTTACACTGGATACATGTGTTTGGATCCCATACAGGAACAGTAACGGCTGTACCACGCTTCTCATATGCAGAAGCACCCGTCTCGAACTGACCATCCGGATTCTCAACGAATGCAGATACAGGGAGGCTGTCACCATCCATCTTAGAGATTGGCTCAAGAAGATTCTTCACAAGCTTAACAACCTCTGGACGTCCCTCTAAATCCTTAGCAGGAGCATCCGGTGCAGGATTCTTCCATGAATCCGGAATCTCTACCTTATGAACTGCATCAAGTCCGGCATCAATTGCCTTGTAGTTCATCTCTACGACAGCATCACCCTTCTTAGAATAAGACTTCTTAGCTGCCTGCTTCATAAACTCAACCGCATCATCAATAGGCATTACGTCAGCCAGTTTGAAGAATGCTGACTGAAGGATTGTGTTGGTACGCTTACCCATACCGATCTCGATAGCCTTATCGATTGCGTTGATGGTGTAAAGCTGAATGTTGTTGTCAGCAATATATTTCTTTGCCTCAGCGTTCAGATGCTTATCAAGCTCTTCATCTGACCACTGGCAGTTGATCATAAATACTCCGCCCGGCTTAACATCCTGAACCATCTTCATACCCTGGATTACATATGCAGGATTATGACAAGCTACGAAGTCAGCCTGGTTGATGTAATATGGGCTCTTGATCGGGTTGTCACCAAAACGAAGGTGGGAAATAGTAACACCACCGGTCTTCTTGGAATCATACTGGAAGTATGCCTGAATATACTTGTCTGTGTGATCACCGATGATCTTTGTAGAGTTCTTGTTGGCACCTACAGTACCATCTCCACCAAGACCCCAGAACTTGCACTCTTTTGTACCTGGTGCAGAAGTGATAGGAGCCGGCTTAACCTCAGGAAGACTGAGATTTGTAACATCATCCACGATACCGATCGTGAAACGTGGCTTAGGAGCATCTTTTTTCAGCTCTGTGTAAACAGCAAATACAGATGAAGGAGGAGTATCCTTAGAACCAAGACCATAACGACCACCAGTCAGAACAACATCGTTCATACCAGCCTCACGAAGAGTAGCGGCAACGTCAAGGAATAAAGGATCACCAAGAGAACCTGGCTCCTTTGTACGATCAAGAACAGCGATCTTCTTAGCAGTCTTAGGAATTACCTTCAGAAGAGCCTCTGCAGACCATGGACGATACAGGCGAACCTTAATGAGTCCGACTTTCTCTCCGGCCTTTGTAAGATAATCAATTACCTCCTCTGCAACATCACAAATAGAACCCATTGCGATGATAACACGATCTGCATCAGGAGCACCATAATAATTGAAAAGACCATAATCTGTACCAAGCTTCTCATTGATCTTGCCCATGTACTTCTCTACTACTGCAGGAAGCTCATCATAAGCCTTGTTACAAGCCTCACGATGCTGGAAGAATACATCACCGTTCTCATGAGAACCACGAGCTGCCGGATGCTCAGGATTCAATGCGTGTGCACGGAACTCCTCAACAGCGTCCATCGGACACATTTCCTTCAGATCCTCATAGTCCCACTTCTCGATCTTCTGAATCTCATGGGAAGTACGGAAACCATCGAAGAAGTTAATAAACGGAACCTTACCCTCAAGCGCTGCAAGATGTGCAACCGGGCTTAAATCCATAACTTCCTGTGGGTTTGTCTCAGCCAGCATAGCAAAACCGGTCTGACGACAAGCGTAAACGTCACTGTGATCACCAAAGATATTCAGTGCATGTGTAGATACTGTACGTGCAGATACATCAAATACACATGGTAACTGCTCACCGGCAATCTTATACATATTAGGGATCATCAGCAGAAGACCCTGGGATGCTGTAAATGTAGTAGTCAGTGCACCTGCTGCAAGGGAACCGTGTACGGTACCTGCTGCACCTGCCTCGGACTCCATCTCTACAACCTTTACGGTATTACCGAAGATGTTTTTCTGTCCTGCTGCTGACCACTGGTCAACGGAATCAGCCATAGGGCTGGAAGGTGTGATAGGATAGATACCTGCTACTTCTGTGTAGGCATACGCTACATGAGCTGCGGCGGTATTTCCATCCATAGATTGTTTAGCTCTTGCCATTTGTATAGAATCCTCCTTAATATAGTTTCTGATAACATTTTATCACTTAAAAAATCAAATGTAAAGAATTGGAGGTTCATTTTTGTCGGAAAAGTGCGAACTTAACAAAATATTTACACTTTTTTCACCTACTGATAATGCTGTTTTTTATCAATAACAGTTTCTTCGGTCACAGATGCCGGATCAAACCAGAACAAATACTGCTTTTCCATTTGAAAGAGAGATACGGCTTCCCACGGGCACCTGTACCGGCTGTCCCGCCGGAAGCTCGTCTCCTCCGAGAACATAAGTACCGTTGGTGGAAAAATCTGCGATCAGAAAGCCCTCTTCCGGCCCCAGATAACTGATGGAACAATGCTTCCGGCTGATCTCCGGTGTTTCAAAGATGACATCGGCTTCCTCCGGATCCCTGCCGATCACAACATCCTCATCCCTGCGGATTGGAATCAGAGTTCCCTCGTAGGTACCGGAAATTCCCTGCAGAATTCCCCACTCCTCCTTCGCTCTTCTCTGACGCAGCCACATCTGGCGTTCATCTACCTTGCTGCAGATCATCTCATGATAATACGGACTGATGGCGATCAGACGGTTATCCAGAAGGATATGTGCCGGATAAACTGCCGAGATTGCCTTACATGACACCAGATAGTTTGGATGGCACCGGATAAAATGTGTGCCATCCAGCATTTCCCAAAGTTCATCCAGATTGCCGTCAAAGCTGATCTGATGTTCATCCATCATCGTTACAAAGATCCGCATGGCTCTTCCCTCAAAGTACTTAATCTCGTCCAATGCCAGCTCCAGTTTATTTCCGTGAAAATCAATCTTTAAATTTTCTCCATTTCTCTCCATCGCTGATTCCTCCGCTTTCGTATATTGGTTCCCGGTTAAAATGATACTTGAGACTTTCTATTTAAACAGCTTTGCTGCATTGATCACAACCAATTTGTTTCTCTTCCATATAGAAGGATACTCCCATGCCGGTCCCGGACAGGTTATCCTTCCAATCTCCAGTGTAATTCCCGGTACACGTTTTATATTTTGAATATAAGTCAGATAATTTCCGTCTCCTCCTGAGGAGGAATGATAGCTTACTGCACTGGCATATCCTGTGAGTCTGCGTGTCTGATAATAAAGCCTGTCGGTATTCTTTTGAAGCTTTCCTCCCAGACCGCTTCCTCCAAAGATAATAGAACCCATGGCATGATAACTGACTACCCCCTGCAGATTATGACGGGATTTCAGTCTGTCTGTGAGTCCCTTGATCGCACGGGTCTCACTCTCGCTGCAGGCTTTTGGTCCACTGTAACCCATGTTGCCTCTTTTTCCCTGATGACGGAACCGTACCGGATAATTTCGGTTCAGATCTACACCTCTCGCATTGGACTTCCAGATTTTTGTATTTGCTCCCCGGTTCATTTTATAAAGCTTTTTGCGCAGAGATGCACTCCGGATGCTCTTAATTCCATATTGGGAAATCGTGGTTCCATCCGGATTTGCCATTGGAATATAATGAACGGCTATCCGGTCAAAGATCTTTTTCCATGCACCTCCATCCCTGTTTTTGTAGTAATTCTCCAGATAATATTCAATCTGATCCATACAAAGCTGGGAGGTCATATATTCTCTCGCATGAAGGTTTGCAACCACAAGCAGAGTTTTGGAAGCCTTTTCATTTCCGATGACAACATCATAAATATTTCTGCCATCCTCACTCTTTCCGATAATATCAGCCTTCACAATACCGTGATATTTTTTCCGGAGACTCCGGATATCTCCCTTCATCTCTTTATAGCTGTATTTCTGATGTCCGGTGCTTACAATCGTCTGATTGCTGTATACCCCTGTCACAGCCTGAGACTTTCGAATCCCATCGACATCATTCACAGCGATCACCTTATACTGATACTTTTTCCCATATTTTAAAGAATGATCCAGATATTTTATCGTCTGTACACGGGCACGCTGTGTATATTTCCCGGTTCCTGCCGTTCTGCGGTATACAAGATAATAGGAAGCCTTCCCGGATGTCTCCCACGAAAGCATCACTTTATGTCTCCCTCTGCCGCAAAAATACAGATTCTTTACCGCCTCTGGACGCAGATCCACAACCTCTGTCGGCTGAGGCTCTGATGTGACTGCCGTCTGTGACGGTGCCGGTGATGGGGACTCCACTGCTGGAGGGGTCGCTGTCTGTGCCACAGCTGTTGCAGATGGTGTAACCGGCTGTGACGGAAGCACTGTGCTGCCCATATTTTCTGATATATTTTCTATACCTTTCACAGTTTTTCTGCTTTTATCGGCCGGTAACTGATCTGATGCATATGCCCTTTTTACATTCATTCCAAATTCCGCCGCTATATTCCTTTCTGACTGTGGCATCCATTCACCACAGCATGTCTGTAACAGCAAGATCACTGCCAAACAAAAACAGTTCCATCTTTTCCGTCTGTTCAAAATCGTCTCTCCTTTAATATAATATTCTCTCTTTCCTGTCCCGATACCCGGACTGATATATTTCTCACAACAACGAAATAATTATACAATAAAATACCGGTCTGCGGAAGTCTTTTCTCTATGCAGCGTCTGCATTGCATCGTCTGCATTACGAATTTTCTATAAAACCACCAAAAACCGGTATCCTGTTCACAAATATTTTATTGTCTGCCGGATCAGTTCACATAAACTGCCAAATCTTATCAGTCAATCACTTTTATGCTCTTAATCACCGGCTGATTCTCGGCAGCAACGGTGCCATTTTCATCTTCCACCTGGGTATCCTCGCAGATCTTATCCACAATCTCCATCCCCTTTGTTACGGTACCAAATGCCGCATACTGGCCATCTAGTCCCGGATTATCCTTGTGCATAATGAAAAACTGTGAGCTGGCACTGTCATAATCCTGCGATCTTGCCATGGAAATCGTACCACGAACATGAGAAATGCTATTCTCTACACCATTCTCTGCAAACTCGCCTTTAATCGTCTTCTCAGAACCACCGGTACCATTTCCCAGAGGATCACCTCCCTGTATCATAAATCCTGAAATAATACGATGGAATGTCAGACCATCATAGAAGCCATCCTTTGCAAGATCTACAAAGTTCGTCACCGTGATCGGTGCCACATCAGCATCAAGCTCCACAGAGATCGTCCCATAATCTTTTACTTTGATCTTGACATGATGCTTTCCGGAAAGCAGATCGGTATCATCTGTCTGCTCCGGTTCTACCGTTGTACTTTCGTCTGCTGCCGGAGAAGAAACCGCTGCAGAAGATACATTTTTGTCTGCATCAGCTGTCTTGTCATTTCCACCGCATCCTGTCAGGCATAATGCTCCCAGAAGTGCTGCCATTAAAATACCGCTTATTTTTCTCATAAAATCGAACCTTTCTTCATTAAAATGGTTTTGTTTTTTAACCTTGTATCCGCATTTTGGCAAAAACCAGAAAACATCATATCACAAATTTTCCAATCTGTCTAATCCGGTCTGTGAAACCTGATTTTCTCTATTTTTTCTACTTCCAACTCCAGCTTATGACGTCTGACAGCCTCTTTCTTTATCACACATTAAAATGCTTTCTCATAGACATGTAATCTACGATCAACACATAAAACACCTTACCGTAACGGCCATTTTCCACAATCCGTCCATGGTCAAGCACCTCCAGAAGACTTCCGTCTTCTTTTTTCAGATGAAAATGTACATAGTCATTTCTATGACCACTTTCTATCTGTTCCCAGATATTATGCTCCACCGTTTCCTGCTCATCCTCCCGGATCAGATTCCGAAAACTGCTCTGCGTATATTCCAGCAGCTCATCCATGCTCTGGCATCCTGTCAAACGGATCATCTCACGGTTTGCAAATAAAATTTCGTCCTCCGTTTTATCTGCCCGGTAGATTATAAATGCTCCCGGAAGATTTTCAGAGACATCCGTCAAGGCAAATCCAAGCCGTGTTCTGACCTCTGAATGAAATCCCTTCTGATATACCATGCACCCATTTTTTCCACGCAGCTTCACCTCATAAAGGGCAGCGTCCGCACAACGCATCAGGTGGTCATAGTCATCCCCCTGCAATGGATATTCTGCATATCCCAGCGAAATATGAAACTCCTTTTCTTCCCCGTCATAACAAAATGCTCTCTTGCTTTTCGTAAACTCCTCCAGCCAATGCCTCACCTTTCCACAGGTGCAATCCGGAAGAAAAATACAAAATTCATCTCCGCCGTTACGTCCCACCACCGCCTTTTCTCCAAAATATTGCTGCATCTTCTGTGCAAGGATCTGCAACGCTCTATTCCCGGAAGCACGTCCATACATATCATTGATCAGCTTAAAATCATCTATATCAAACTGCACTCCCACGCACGGCTTTTCCGGATGCTGTTTCAGATATTGTTCTACCTTCTCATCAAATCCATGACGATTATAAATCCCCGTCAGGGCATCGGTAACAGCAAGCCTTTTAAATCTCCGACGATGCTCATCAAAGACCAGAAGTGCTCCGGTAAGACCTGTGAGAAGCACTACAATCAGCAGACCTCCCAAAGAAACCATGTACAGACTACGGGAACCGAACCATCCCTGCCGTGGCATAACCTCCAGCTTCCACCGATCTCCGGCCATCTCAAAAACATAAGAAACCGGGTCCGTCAGCTTTCCTTTGGATCTGGAAATCACCTCATAGGTCTCCTCCCGTCGGGAAACGTTTTTGGAAAGCCGGTAATCATATCCAAAATCAGAAAGTGCTTTCACGGTATCTGCAAAAATATCCGGTACACGAATGATCACAATTGTAAATCCCCAGAAAACTTCCTCCCCATCATCATTTTCCAAATATACCGGATTTCGCACGGCAATTCCCTGACCTCCCTGTTTTAATTCGAAAGGTCCCTGCATCGTAAACACTCCATTATCTCTTGCATAGCGGGATACTTCTCCCCGGTCTTTGTCATGGATCAGGTCAATCTTGCCTGCTTCGTTTCCCTTTTCCGGATAGATTTCAGTTACGATTCCCTCCGGAGCAAGCTGAATACTCTGAATGGAATTTGTCATCATATTCTCTGCAACCTGAGAAAATCTACTGATCTTTCCGTGTTCACTGACCAGAATCTGTTTTAACGTATCAGTGACACCAATTCCTTTCGTCATGTCTTTCTTAACACGCTCTGCATACGTCATCGCATTCAGGCCTGCCATCTCCCTGTTCTGTTTCTTGGCATTTGCTTTCAGATGATCTACCGTTCCTGCCAATATACCCGTACCGATTATAAACACAAGAAACGGCAGGATCCATTTTATCTTATTTTCTTTCATTTGTACCCTTCCAATTGTATGATTGATTTCTAATATTTTATATGTGTACTATATTTCGAACACACCATACAAATCCCTTAGCACACCGAAGATCTGATTTCTGAAAATGATTTCCTTCATTCCATTCCAGAACAGACACAATGCCATCTTCTACAAGTCTTTTGTGTTGCTCCCGGATACAATCCCCCACTGCTGCCATAATCTTATTTCTTGTTTTTTCTTCTTTTCTGCCAAGACTTAAATAAATCCTTTCCGTCTTAAGCTTATGCTCCTGCGCATAATCACTCCACCCCGGAAACCATACGGACGGAGATACCGCAGCTACCGCAGAAAACTCCTCTGTCTGACCGGCACTCCACAGCGCAAATAATCCCGCCAGAGAATATCCGCCCAAAATCACAGGTAAATTACTCCCGGATGCATATTGTTCTGTCGTCAAAGGAATCAGTTTTTCACTGATAAATCGCAGCGTTTCTCCGGCACCTTCTCCAAAGCTCTCCTGCCCAAAGACAGGCGGCACGTTCCACGGTGATAACTCCTGATTCCACCGCTCCACAAGGAATGCCACAAACATAAACGACTCCGAAACCTCTGCCTTTATCAGAGACACCTGCCGGTCGAGATTTTCCATTTCATGATCATTTACCGGCTGTAACAGGATATATTCCGGCTTATCGTCATGGTATATGACACATTGTTTCTGCCCGATAACAAATGATTCCTTCTTCATATAGCTTCACTCTTTCCAAATTCTTATATCCATATTCTGACCCCAATTTTGACCACAAATATAGGACAATACAAAAGCCCCAAAACGCGGTATATCGTGCCTTGGGGCTAGTGGAGCTGAGGGGAATCGAACCCCTGTCCGAACCCGGATCCAATGTCCTTCTACTGTCATAGTCAGTGCTTTTACATTCCCTCCGGCTGACGCCCACTAACAGGCTGCAGTCTTCAGTAGCTTCATGAATTTTCTGATACCGCAAAGCTTAGGCATCAGAGTTTCCCGCAGGTCGACACCGGAACCCCTAACGGCGGGGCGCTAGGACCGATGGGCTGCAACTAGGCAGCCAGTGCTAAATTATCTTCAGCGTTTAATTTTAATTTCGAACTTTTAACGTGGTGTCCGACCACGGACAGCTTCTCCATCTTCAGCGAGCCCGTCGAAACCTGTACAACCCCTTAAAGTTGTAAGTTTGCTGACTACTATAACACCCTTACAACATTTTGTCAATAACAGAATCGGCTTTTTAATATATCCTGCCGCAACAGCTCCGGGATTATTACATTTAATACAGATTTTTCACCTTAAACTGCTTTTCTGCCTCCCGGCGCTGATCCTTTTTTGCAATATCCTGACGCTTGTCATACTGCTTTTTACCCTTTGCAAGTCCTATTTCTACCTTCATCAGACTTCCTTTAAGATAAACATTTAGCGGCACCAGGGTATATCCCTTCTGAGCAATCTGCCCTTCAATCTTACGGATCTCGTAACGGTGCAGTAAAAGCTTCCTTGCCCGAAGGGGATCCCTGTTAAATATATTTCCCTTTTCATAGGGACTGATATGCATGCCATAAATAAAAACTTCGCCCTTCTGAATCCGTACAAATGCCTCCTTGATGCTGCACTTGCCCATACGTAGGGATTTCACTTCCGTTCCTACCAGCTCAATACCAGCTTCATATTTATCTTCAATAAAGTAATCGTAAAAGGCCTTTTTATTATTGGCTATAATCTTTTTACTTTCCTTTCCCATAATTCCTCCCTGCACAATATATCATCTTCCTATAGAATCTAATATACCGGCTATAAAATTTTTATTTTCTGCTGCGTCTCTTTACTGCTTTTTTCTTTGCCTTACGGTCCTTCATTCTGCGGCTTCCTCTGTCGGAACGGGTTCTGCCACCCTTTCCATCCTTGTCCTTGGAAACACCTCGTCCTTTTCCGGAGGCTTGGGCTGCCATCGCCTTTTTCTCTCTGGCACTGATCCTCTCCTTCGGCGACTTCTTTTCCATTGGCGGCAAGATCGGATTTCCTTCCTCATCCTCCTGATACAATACAAAGTCAATGGTTCTGGTCAGCTTATCAACTCCCGCCACAATGATGCGCAACGGCTCTCCCATCTTATAAACCTTGCCTGTATTTTCTCCCACCATACGATGCAGATCTTCATCATAATAGTAATAGTCTCCCGGAATATCTGCCACACGGATCATACCCTCAATGGTATTTGGCAGCTCTACATACATCCCCCAGGTGGTCAGACCGGAAATAGTTCCCTCGAAATCCTTTCCGACAAACTGTTCCATATACTCAGCTTTCTTCATCTTCTCTACTTCACGCTCTGCATCATCTGCACGACGCTCCAATGCACTTGTCTGCTCTGTCACCTCCGGCAGGATCTTCTGATAATGCTCGATCCGCTTCTCTTTCATGCCACCGTGAAGATTCTCCTTAATGATCCGGTGAATCTGCAGATCTGGATAACGGCGGATTGGAGAAGTAAAATGACAATAATACTTCATTGCCAGGCCGAAATGTCCCTCGCAGTCTGTAGTATATCGCGCCTGCTTCATAGAACGAAGCGCCAGTCTGCCGATCAGTCCTTCCTCCGGTTTTCCTGCAATAGCACGCATCAGCTTCTGAATCTCCTTCGGATGGATCTCATCCTCCTTGATCTTCAAGGTATATCCAAAGTTCTCAATAAATAACGCAAGATTCTGGATTTTTTCCATGTCCGGCGTCTCATGGGTACGATATACAAACGGAAGCTCGCTCCAGAAATACTCCTCTGCCACCGTCTGGTTGGCTGCCAGCATAAACTCCTCAATAATACGGTTTGCCTGGGTTCTCTCATACTCCTTGACATCAATCGGCTTTCCCTTTTCGTCTAAGATAATCTTTGCCTCCGGGAAGTCAAAATCAATAGAACCTCTCTTCTCCCTCTTTGCCTGCAGGATTTCTGCCAACTCATACATCAGTTCGAACATCGGAATTAATTCTTCGTATTCTTTCCGCTCCTGCTCGTCATTCTCCTCAACAATCTTGTGTACACTGGTATATGACATACGCCGTGTAACATTGATCACGGATTCACAGATCTTATGCTTTACAATTTCTCCCTTTTCATTGATATCCATCATACAGGATAATGCCAGACGATCTACCCCCTGATTCAGAGAACAGATTCCGTTAGACAATTTGTGGGGGATCATCGGGATCACGCGGTCCACCAGATAAATACTGGTTCCACGCTTCAACGCCTCCTTATCCAAAGGCGACCCTTCTGTCACATACTGGCTGACATCCGCAATATGAACACCTAGATGATACATATTTCCTTCCTTGGAAAGAGTAATGGCATCATCCAGATCCTTCGCATCCTCTCCGTCAATGGTCACCGTCTGCAGATCACGAAAATCTGCTCTGCCGGCCTTCTGACTCTCCTCTACCTCATCCGGGATATCCTCAATCTGCTTCATTACCTCATCCGGATACTCCTCCGGCAGACCATATGCTTTGATCACAGAGAGAATATCAACACCTGGATCATTCACATGTCCCAGAATCTCCAGAACACGCCCCTCCGGCTTTCGCTGCTCATCGCCAAAGTCCGTGATCTCCACAACTACCTTGTGACCGGTGACAGCCCCTTTACTCTCTGCCTTTGCCACATAAATATCCTTGGTAAATTTCTGATTGTCCGGTGTGACAAAGCCAAAATTTCTACTGCGTGTATAGGTTCCTACGATAATGCTGTTGCCGCGCTCCAAAATATTTAACACCTGGCCTTCCCGGCGTTTGCCCTCTCCGCCTTCCTTTTTGACCAGTACCTGTACGGTATCCCCGTCAAGCGCTCCCTTGGTATGTACCCCCGGAATGAAAATATCATCTTCCTCATTTTCAACGCGCACAAAACCAAAGCCTCTCTGGGTCGCCATATAACGGCCTACCTTCACATCTGCCGGAAGCGGTTTGATCTTTCCCTTCAGATCAATGCTGATCTTACCCTCCATGGCAAGGGCATCCAGCACTTCGCGAAAATCCTTTTTTTCACGGGACGGCACCTGCAATACCATTGCCATCTCCTTTATTGACATGCTGCGATATCCCTTTGAATTGACAAATTCATCGATCATTTTCTTTTTTTCTTCAAATTCTTCCTGTACCATCATCGTCTTCTTTCCTTTCTCTGTCCGCAAACTTTGGACCGCAGGCACAAATCTGTAAAGCGACCTGCGCTCGCAAAGCGAACCACGTTCGCTTTATCCCTCTTAATTCCAAAAAACCGCCTCACGGAGATACCCATGAGACGGCATAATTTCTCTATCGTACTGATCCTCAGCAAGAAACCATTATCTTAGCTGAAAATCTTGAGGTTCAGAAGCAGTGAAAATACTACGAAAAGCACAGCCATAATTCTGGTAGCCAGTACAAGTCCGCCCTCCATGGAACGACCTTTGTTCTTGCCCCAGTAGGACTCTGCTGCACCACTGATCGCACCTGTCAGACCAGCCTGCTTTCCCTCCTGCATCAATACAACAACCGTCAATGCAATACAATCAATAATATAAAGAATTAATAAAATACCATGAATAATGTTAATCATCAAAAAACCTCCACTTTAATCCAATGTAACAATAATCTGCTGTGATGTTACACAACAACTACTTAATGATAGCACAAGTATCCTATCATTTCAAGAAGTTTTTTCTATCACAGGTAGATTTATTATAAATCTGCCCGCATTTCATTCAATAGCCGAATTATTTTCTGATCAGAAGTGACTGGCCAGTCATCTCCTTTGGCTGCTCCATACCCATTACCTGAATCAATGTCGGTGCAATATCCGCAAGACATCCACCCTCACGAAGAGTATATGACTCATCATAGTTGACAAGGATAAATGGTACCGGATTGGTTGTATGAGCAGTATGCGGCTCCCCTGTCTCATAGTCGATCATCTTCTCTGCATTTCCGTGATCTGCACAGATAAACAGAACGCCATCTGCTTTCTTAACTGCCTCTACTGCAGATCCAACACACTCATCCACTGCCTCGACTGCCTTAATGGCTGCAGGGATCACACCTGTATGGCCTACCATATCCGGATTTGCAAAGTTGATCACGATCACATCATACTTGCCTGATCCAATCGCCTCATTCAATCTTCTGCTGACCTCCGGGGCGCTCATCTCCGGCTGCAGATCGTAAGTTGCTACGGAAGGTGATTTTACCAGAGAACGCTCCTCTCCCTTGTTTGGCTCCTCAACTCCACCGTTAAAGAAGAAGGTAACATGCGCATATTTCTCTGTCTCCGCCAGACGAAGCTGTGTCTTTCCATTGGCTGCAAGGAACTCACCAAATGTATTCTCTACAGACTCTTTCTTGAATGCAACCAGCTTGTTGCCAATCGTATCATCATAATCCACAAAGCAGACATATGTCAGCTTCAGGAAACCTTTCTTTCTCTCAAATCCTGTAAACTCCTCATCACAGAAGCTGCGGGTGATCTCTCTCGCGCGGTCCGGACGGAAATTAAAGAAGATTACGGAATCGCCGTCCTTAATGGTAGCCAGTGGCTTTCCGTCCTTCTCAATGACAGTAGGTACTACGAACTCATCTGTCACATCCTTGGCATAAGAATCAGCCATTGCCTGAACAGCATCCTCTGCCTTCTCGCCCTCGCCATATACCAGAGCAGCATATGCCTTCTCTACACGATCCCAGTTGGTATCACGATCCATTGCATAGTAACGTCCATGCAGGCTGGCAATGTGGCCAACACCGATCTCGTCAATCTTTGCCTGAAGCTGCTCTACATACTCCTTACCGGATGCAGGAGGTGTATCACGGCCATCCAGGAAGCAGTGTACATAAACATTCTCTACACCATTTCTCTTAGCCAGCTCCAGCAGTCCGTACAGGTGTGTATTGTGACTGTGTACACCACCGTCGGAAAGCAGACCATATAAATGAAGATCTGAGCCATTCTTCTTGACGTTCTCAATGGCAGCTAAAAGCTGCTCATTCTCAAAGAAATCGCCATCATCAATAGACTTGGAAATACGTGTCAGCTCCTGATAGATGACGCGGCCGGCACCGATATTCATATGACCAACCTCAGAGTTACCCATCTGACCATCCGGAAGACCAACTGCAAGACCACTGGCGTTTCCCTTTACAAACGGATACTCTGCCATCAGCTTGTCCATCACCGGTGTCTTTGCCTGAGCGATCGCATTTCCCTCAACCTTATCATTCAATCCATAACCATCTAATACCATTAATACAACTGGTTTCTGACTCATAATCTCTATTCCTCTTTTCTGTGCTGTCTCTGTCTCTGATCGCCGCGCCACAGCACCGGCAACGGTCTTTTTATTCTACCATTCTTGAGTATACAAGATTCCCTCTCATTCGTCAATAACAAGAACACCCGTCTCTGCTATGAAAATGTACAAAGCCCTCTCATCTGTCCTAAAAACAAAAATACGGTCCGGAAAGTCAAGAACCTTCCAAACCGCATTTAAAAATATTATGACAATTTAAGCGAAATGCTTCTCAATTACGCATTGACTACCTTACCGAAATCAGCCTTCAGAGAAGCTCCACCGATCAGACCACCGTCGATATCCGGCTTTGCAAGAAGCTCTGCTGCATTTCCGGCGTTCATAGATCCACCATACTGGATACGAACTGCCTCTGCAGTATCTGTATCATAGATCTCAGCGATAAGATCACGGATACCCTTACATACCTCCTGTGCCTGATCAGAAGTAGCAGTCTTGCCTGTTCCGATTGCCCAGATTGGCTCATAAGCGATTACCATGCTCTTTACCTGATCTGCAGTAACGCCTGCAAGGTCAGACTTGATCTGAAGACGGATCCAGTCCATTGTTACTCCCAGCTCTCTCTGCTCCAGTGACTCACCACAGCAAAGGATTGGTGTCAGACCAGCCTCAAATGCCTTCTTAACTTTCTTGTTCAGAAGGACATCATCCTCCTTGAAATAATCACGACGCTCAGAGTGGCCAAGGATTACATACTTAACGCCTGCATCTACAAGCATTGGTGCAGAGATCTCACCTGTGTAAGCTCCGCTCTCCTCAAAGTACATATTCTCAGCACCTACTGCTACGTTTGTGCCTTTTACTGCCTCTACGACAGGAACAATATCGATTGCAGGTACACAGTAAACAACATCCACATCATCATTTACTACTAAATCCTTTAACTCATTTACTAAAGCAACTGCCTCACTAGGAGTCTTGTTCATTTTCCAGTTGCCGGCAATAATTCTTCTTCTAGCCATTGTACTATCTCCTTATCTGAATCTGATTATTTATCATCTGCTGCAACTACACCAGGAAGATCCTTACCCTCAAGGAACTCAAGAGAAGCTCCACCACCGGTAGAGATATGAGTCATCTTGTCACCGAATCCAAGCTGGTTACATGCTGCGGCACTGTCACCACCACCGATGATGGTTGTTGCACCCTCAAGCTTAGCCATTGCCTCAGCAACTGCAATCGTACCCTTTGCAAAGTTTGGCATCTCGAAGCAGCCCATCGGTCCGTTCCAGACAACCGTCTTAGCACCGGCTACTGCATTTGCAAAAAGCTCTGCCGTCTTAGGTCCGATATCAAGACCTTCCATATCTGCAGGGATCTCTCCACGGCCAACAACCTTGAAGTTTGCATCATTAGAGAAATCATCAGCAACTGTTGTATCAACAGGGATCAGAAGCTTAACGCCCTTCTCCTCAGCCTTCTTCTCCATCTTCAGTGCATACTCCTTGTAATCCTCCTCAAGAAGTGACTTACCAACTTCCTCACCGTGAGCAGCCATGAATGTGTAAGCCATACCACCACCGATGATCAGTGTGTCAACCTTGTCAAGAAGGTTCTCGATAACAGAGATCTTAGAAGATACCTTAGCACCACCAAGAATTGCTACGAATGGACGCTCCGGATTGTTTACTGCATTGCCAAGGAAGTCGATCTCCTTCTGCATCAGATATCCAACGGCACAATCTCCACCCTTCTTACGGATGAACTCTGTAACACCTACGTTAGAGCAGTGTGCTCTGTGAGCAGTACCGAATGCATCGTTTACGAATACATCAGCAAGAGATGCAAGCTCCTCAGAGAAAGCCTCGCCGTTCTTTGTCTCCTCTGCTCTGTAACGTGTATTCTCAAGAAGTACAACGTCGCCGTCCTTCATTGCTGCAACAGCAGCCTTTGCATTGTCGCCTACAACATTGGCATCAGCGGCAAACTTTACTTCCTGGCCCAGAAGCTCAGCAAGTCTCTTTGCAACAGGTGCTAAAGAAAGCTCCGGCTTTGGCTCTCCCTTAGGCTTTCCAAGGTGAGAACAAAGAATGATCTGTCCACCGTCAGCGATCAGCTTCTTGATAGTAGGCAGAGCAGCTACGAGACGATTCTCGTCAGTAATATTTAAGTCTGCATCCAGTGGTACATTGAAGTCACAGCGAACAAGAACCTTCTTGCCCTTTACGTTGATATCATCAACAGATTTCTTATTTAACATGTCTAATTCCTCCTAATTATTAATCTCTCTTCCGGATATCAGAAGAAGAGTTTTGCTCTTTATAAAGCAGTCTTTCCTCCGGATACCCGCAGAAAAAGAAAAACGAGCCCGGTCCAATGAAAGACCGGACCCGTACATGGATCAACCAATGCACCGGAGTGTTGTCAGTCAATGACGACAGCCTGTCCGGCTTAAGCACCTCAGATCAGATTATGCAAGCTCTGAGAAGTACTTGATTGTTCTTACCATCTGAGATGTGTAAGAATTCTCATTATCATACCAAGATACTACCTGTACCTCATAGAGGTCATCAGCAACCTTGTTTACCATTGTCTGAGTAGCATCGAACAGAGAACCATATCTCATACCAACGATATCAGAAGATACGATCTCCTCATCATTGTAACCGAATGACTCGTTTGCTGCTGCCTTCATAGCTGCGTTGATACCCTCAACTGTGATATCAGAGCCCTTACATACAGCTGTCAGGATTGTTGTAGAACCTGTAGGGGTAGGAACACGCTGTGCAGATCCGATGAGCTTTCCGTTCAGCTCTGGGATTACAAGACCGATAGCCTTTGCAGCACCTGTGCTGTTAGGAACGATGTTAACTGCTGCTGCACGAGATCTTCTGAGGTCACCCTTTCTCTGAGGACCATCAAGAGTCATCTGATCACCTGTGTAAGCATGGATTGTTACCATGATACCAGACTGGATAGCTGCAAACTTGTTAAGAGCGTCAGCCATAGGTGCAAGACAGTTTGTTGTACAAGAAGCTGCAGAAATGATGTTATCCTCAGCCTTAAGTGTCTCATGGTTTGTGTTGTAAACGATAGTAGGAAGATCATTTCCTGCAGGAGCAGAAATAACAACCTTACGAGCACCAGCGTTGATATGAGCCTGTGCTTTTTCCTTAGATGTGTAGAATCCTGAACACTCAAGAACAACGTCTACACCAAGCTCGCCCCATGGGCAGTTGTTTGCATCAGGGAATGCATAGATCTTAATCTCCTTACCATCAACTGTAATGGAATCCTCTCCAGCTGAAACTGTATCAGCCTTCTCATACTTACCCTGTGATGAATCATACTTTAACAGATGAGCAAGCATCTTTGGGCTTGTCAGATCGTTGATAGCTACTACTTCATAACCTTCTGCACCAAACATCTGTCTGAAAGCAAGACGTCCGATACGACCAAAACCGTTAATTGCAACTTTTACTGCCATTTTTAATTCCTCCTAAAATATAATTTATAATATACTGTCACTGCTGGCGCTGTGCAGTAATTAAGCATTTCTCATAACTGCCCGATTACCTCGCAGTCACAACCCACTCATTATTGTAGCGGACTTGTCCTAAAATTTCAAGCCGTTTTTGGCATTTCTTTGGGATTTCATAGAATTTTATCAAATTCTTATGGATTTTGGGGATCCCAGTATACAATATGACCTTCCCTGAGAGACTCCTGCACCAGGATCGTTCTCTGGTTGGCAGACCCCTTAAAGATCAGTCCCAGATCCTTCTGTTCGATCTTAAACTCTCCGTCCACCAGCACATCCAGATAAGAAAGAAATTCTTTTGTTTCCTCCCATTCCGGTACCATTCTGGCCAGAACATCCTTTTCATAATCATATCCGGTAAAACACCACACAGACTTGTCCGGCAGCTTTTCCCGGATCTGTCGCAGCAACGGCAGAAGACCCTGCTGATTTACCTGCTCCATAGGTTCCCCTCCGAGCAGAGTGATTCCTTTAATATAATCAGGACTTAACAGTTCCAGAATCTCATCGATCGTATCCTGTGTGAATGGCTTTCCAAACTGAAAATCCCAAGTCTCTTTATTAAAGCATTCTTTGCAGTGATGAGTACAGCCACTGACAAACAAAGACACCCGGACTCCCGGTCCGTTCGCTACATCACATTTCTTTATCTCTGCGTAATTCATATATGTCGTCTCCTTTTTCCGGTTTCGATTATTTTTCTGATTTTTTTGACCTGTCTGTCAAATAACATTATAATATGATGCAAGGGTCAAAAGCAGATAGCAATGAAGCAATCCGCAGCATCATAATATATAGCATACAAGGAGTGATCTCTATGAACAAAAAATCAACACCTTTAAAATACTTTGCGTTCGCCGTTATTGCGTTACTTCTATTGATAGAGGGCGTATGTCTGTACCAGCACCACCGTGCTGCCACGCCCAAAGACACCGGACGTCAAAATGTCTCATCACAGCCGGCATCCGCCACTAGCGATCCACAGGAAGTTTCTGAAACACCGGATCCCGGTTCGCCTGAGGGGAAAGTATATTTTTCCTTCGAAAAACTGTTATCCCAGTCCTCTTTTCGTGCAAAAACCGATGCCTCCATCAATCTCAGAGGAAAGCTGATCAAAGGAAAACGCCATATGAGTGCCAATGCTCTTATAACCGGCGCCAACGACCGCGATCATTTAAACCTCGACATGACCACCAAAACTACCACCATGGGAAAGACAGAAAAAAGTCATTCCACCTATAAGGACGGCTGGTATATCACAAATAACGGAAAAGAAAAGACACGGACGGAGCGTTCTCCGGAAGAAGTTCTTTCCATGGTCACCTTCATTTCGGATATTATGCAGGATGCCTCTTCCCAGCTTGAGGATATGAAGGTGACTCCTAAGGGCAGTGATACCTTATATGAATTTACCCTATCCGGCGAAACGGCATCCTATTACTTCTGCCAGATCATCGAACAGGCATCCATGAGCACCGAGGAATTGAAAAATGTCACCGGCACCGTAGATTCCCTGAAAATGACCTGTCGCATCAATAAAAAAGGGGTTCTGAAAGAACAATCTGCCAGCGTATCCGGTAAGGTTTCAAAATCTATTTTTACCATACCTGTCACACTGACAGAAACCACTTCTTTTTCACTTTACAAATGAAGCGTCCTTGCGTTGATCTCTTTTGTTTTTCCTACATTCCAGAAATTCTCTCCCAGATAACCGCAGGTACGTCTCGTCACATTCATTTTATTTTTATCCTTATTGTGGCACTGTGGACATTCCCACTCCAGATCATCATTGATAATGATCTCTCCATCGTAACCACATACATGACAGTAATCGGACTTTGTATTAAACTCCGCATACTGGATATTATCATAAATAAATCGAACCACATCCTCCAGTGCTTCCAGATTGTGGCGCATATTCGGAATCTCCACATAGGAGATCGCTCCACCGGAGGAAATCTTCTGGAACTGGCTCTCAAAGCGGAACTTCTCAAATGCATCAATCTTTTCCCGGACATCCACATGATAAGAGTTGGTATAGTATCCCTTATCCGTCACATCCTTGATCTCCCCAAAACGCTTCTTATCAATCTCAGCAAAACGGTAACAGAGACTTTCTGCCGGAGTACCATATAAGCCAAAGCCAAGCCCTGTCTCCAGCTTCCATGTATCGCATGCCAGACGCAGACGTTTCATAAGGCGCAGAGCAAAATTCGTTCCCTTCGGATCGGTATGACTCACACCTGTCATCAGTTTCGTCACCTCATATAATCCAATATATCCTAAAGATATCGTCGAATATCCATCATGAAGAAGCTTGTCAATGGTCTCTCCTGATTTTAACCGGGCAATCGCACCATACTGCCAATGGATCGGGCTGACATTGGAAAGAGTGCCCTCCAGCGCATGATGACGACACATCAGAGCTTCAAAGCAAAGTGCCAGACGCTCCTCCAGAAGAGCCCAGAACTTTTCCTCATCTCCCTCTGCCAGAATACCGATCTGCGGCAGATTCAGGCTGACAACACCCTGATTAAATCTTCCCTCAAATTTAAACTCTCCATTTTCATCCTTCCACGGTGTCAGGAAGCTGCGGCAGCCCATACATGAAAATACATTCCCCTCATAATTCTCCCTCATCATCTTTGCGGAAATATAATCCGGATACATTCTCTTGGCACTGCACTTCACCGCCAGCTTCGTGAGATAATCGTACTTGCCGCCCTTCAGGCAGTTATGCTCGTCCAATACATAGATCAGCTTTGGAAAAGCCGGCGTCACATAGACACCCTTTTCGTTTTTAATTCCCTCAATGCGCTGCTTTAATATCTCCTCGATGATCATGGCATTTTCCTCAATATAAGGATCATCCTTGTCAAGATTCAGGAATAAAGTCACAAACGGAGACTGCCCATTGGTGGTCATCAGTGTATTGATCTGATACTGAATCGTCTGGACACCGGAGCGAAGTTCATCACGAAGACGGTCATCAATAAAACGCTCTCTGATCTCATCCGAAATAATATCACCATATTTCTCTTTGTAATGACGCTCGTATTTGTCACGGGTCTTACGAAGATATTTGCCCAGATGACGGATATCCACAGACTGTCCGCCATACTGACTGCTGGCAACTGCTGAAATAATCTGTGTCATAACAGTACAGGCAACCTGGAAGCTTTTGGGACTCTCGATCAGCTTACCATTCATAACGGTTCCATTTTCCAGCATATCTCCGATATTGATCAGACAACAGTTAAAAATGCTCTGGAGATAATAATCCATATCATGAAAATGGATCACGCCCTCTTCATGTGCCTTAATGATCTTTTCCGGAAGCAGAACGCGCTTTGTCAGATCCTTGGATACCTCACCTGCGATCAGGTCTCTCTGCGTAGAAGCGATATACGCATTTTTGTTGGAGTTTTCCTCCATTACATCCTTATTGCTGTTTTTGATCAGACTCATGATCGAGTCATCTGTGGTATTGGCACGGCGGACCATTTCTCTGGTGTAACGATAAATGATATACTTCTTGGCCAGCTCATACTTTCGCTCTGCCATAAGCTTCTGCTCGATCATATCCTGGATGTCCTCTACCATAAGGTTATCCGTTTTCTTATTTTCGATACTGGCAACGATGGAATCAATGGTTTCCTCTGATACCTGCTCGTATCGGTCTACCTCTACATTTGCCTTCTGAATCGCCAGTATGATCTTGTTTCTGTCATAATCTACAATTCTGCCATCCCTTTTTGTTACTTTCATTGTCCCAAAATACCTCTTCTTTCATTTTCTTTGTACTCAGCATTCCCTCTTCCGGTGTCTCCCCCAAGTCCCGTGAAAAGACCCGAATCCTCTGCAAGGCTCCGGGTTTACGAATACGTCCACGAATGATTATAGCAAACCTCACAGCAAAAGTCTACTATATATTGTATGTGTTTTTCAAGTTTTTTACAATATATAGTAGAAACACTGATTTCACTAAGTCCTACTCGTGTAGACTTAATATCTTGAAAAATTTGATTTTTTCGCAACAAATAATAAATGACAAAAAGAAAAAGGATGCCACATCCAATATTCCGGATATGGCATCCCATTGTCTAAGAAAGATTACCTGTCAGTAATTATTTTACCTTCTTGTATGCTTTCTTAATTTTCTTTTTATTTGCTTTTTTGCTCTTACCTGTAATCTTAATTTTCTTTTTGCATCCCTTGAATGCAGATTTGCTTACAGATGACAGCTTTGCATTGCACTTAATCGTTGCAAGATTCTTACATCCCTTAAACGCTGCAGCAGGGATCTTCTTCATCTTCTTGTTCAGCTCAACCTTTTTCAGCTTCTTGCAGTTCATAAATACCTTGGAAGGAAGCTTCTTAACATTTGCAGCTTTCTTGAAGCTGAAGGATTTCAGCTTAGCAGAGTTCTTAAATGCACCAGACTTAAGAGTAGTTACCTTGTAAGTCATTACAGCTGCTGCAGTAGAAATTGCAGCCTTACTTGTAACCTTAGCAGTAGCACCGAGAGAAAGATTTGCTTTCTTCTTACCCTTCTTAGAAAGACCTACTACCTGTACAGCACCCTTAGTCACTTTGTTGTCACCGGAAAGGACAACTGCCTTTGTAACCTTATACTTGAAGTTACCTTGTGTAAAGGTCTTACCCTTCTTCACACCAATTACCTTGCTGTTGAAATCAACACCGGATACAGTGTACTCAACCTCGATAGAATCCGTTGGGAATGTCTTCAGCTCTGCTCCCTTTGGATAAGGTGCATCCTTTGTTCCATCATCTGGAGCATATGCATCTGCGAGCATGAACTGATAGTACTTGGAAGCATCTGCCTTATTTGGCACTACCTTGTACTCTTTGATCTTCTTGCCATCAATCTTTAATACAGCATTCTTCACCTGTACACTCTTCATGCTGAGAGGGATATCGGTTGTGATGAATAACATATTGAACTTCGTGGAAGCACTGGAAACCTTCTTAACATCCAGTCCCTTAATAGACAGATTATACTTCACACCGTTCTTTTCCATCTTTGCATCTGTAATAGATGTTACGTTGATAGGATTTGTCTTACCGTCATGGTTCCATGCAACCTGCTTCAGATAATCATAATCCTTACTCTTGAGACCTGTGTCAGAGTTGTTCCAAGGATCACGGAAAAGCCAGTCATCTGTCTGGAATCCAAGATATGCATTGTATGATGTAGATGGTCCGATTGCTACAGGAGTAGCTGTCTTTGCAGGAGCCGGAGCATCTGCAGTTACATAGAAATTAAATGTGATCTTGTCACCCTGTTTTACAGGTATTGCCTCAGCAATTGTATTGTTATCAGCCTTCTCATCCTCTGTAGCCCACTGATTACATACAACAAGTCTTACGCTTCCCTGGCTATCCTGAAGAAGATGTGCATTCCATGCATATGACTTATCACCTACTGTAACAGACTTACCAACGATATTAAAGTCAGTCGGCATATTGCTGATGCTTCCATTGATCATAATCGGGAACCAGATTGCACCGTTTCCGGTAATGTCCTCACTGTTTCCTGCTGCAACAACAGAGAGAGAATACTCACCTGTCTTAGAAATTGTTGCAGATGACTCAGGATTTACTACATAGTAAGATTCCTTCTGATCAAACGCATCTGTTACTTTACCATTAGTCTTATTGGTTGACTTGGCAGCAAATACCTTTGCCTTCATCTCCTCAGATCCCCAGGCAGCTGACTGAATCTTCTTTCCTGTAGTCGGAGAAATCAGCTCTGTTGCTGTTTCCGGAGTTAAACCATCATTTACGTTGGCACTGAGATACATATCAAATGAAGTCTTCAGATTAACAACAGGTGGTGGTGTAACAACAGGAGCTGTGGTTGGTACCTGTGTTGGAGCCGGTGTAGGAACATCATCCGTTGTAGGAGCCTTTGACCAGTCAACACCCTCTACAGAGAATGTGATCTCCACATCAAATGTACCCTCTGGTACCTTTAAATCTTTTGACTTGTCTGCTGTGTCATAATAAAGTGGCAGGTTTGTATACCCCTTTTTATCCGTCTCTGAGGCATATGCATCAGCTGCCATAAAGATATACTGACCGCCCACCTTAAGATCTCCCTTACTAGGAAGAGCTGCATCTGTAGCGATATCCTGACCTGCAACCTTGATAGAGGATGCCTTAACAGAGATGTTATCCCCCTCTGCAACAGGAATATTTGTAGCTACATAAAGCATATTGAAGATTCCGCCTGCGGCTACAGTCTCATCCAGTTTCAGATTTGAAACGGAAACAGTATACTCACCGTCCTTTGTCATCTTCACATCAGTAACCGCAGCATCCGGATAAAGCTCAACCTTTTCTGGCTTCTTGATAGTACCATCCTTCTTTAAAGAAGCAACGTTACCATTCTGATAAATATTGATTCCGTTATATGCAGGAACCGTTTTACCATTTTCTGTGAGCCATGTATTGTACGCTGCATCTGCACGAATCTGATCAGGTTTGTAACCATCGCGGCAATCGTATCCAGAAGTCTGGAAACCTACCATAGCTTTGTAAAATCCCTGAGCAGCTTCACCCTCTGTCGTTGTTCCGGCCGTCGTGTTCTCTGCACCGGCAGTACTGATATCAAGCCCGGAACCGAGCGAAACCAGCATTGCTGTGGAAAGAACAAATGACAAGGCCTTTTTGAAACCTTTTCTCATTATATATACCTCCTTTTGCTACTATTTTGAACCGCCATGAGAAAAAGCGTGTCCACACGTAGCTTATTATGAACTTTATTATATCAAAAAATAAAAGACTTGCCTATAACAAACCTCTCTTTTTTTATAATAATTTTTCCACATAATTTACAGGAAAGATTAGATGTATCAACTATTGACACTCCACCTCTTTTTCTCTAAAATCTGATATTAAGAATCAACATAAAATGTTACGGAAATGGAGATTATACAAATATGGATCAAAATAAATTATTAGAGTGCATGGAAGAGATCAAGAGCATTGCACAGTCACAGCAGAACCGGATGACAAAAGAAGAAATACATCAGTATCTTTCTGATATGGAGCTTCACGAGGATCAGTTTGATGCGGTCTATCAGTATCTGGCGATGAACGGTATCACCATTTCGGGATATCATCCATCTGTCTCCTTTCAGGAGATATCTTCTGCAGATGACAGTATCAATGAAACAAAAAATGCCACCGGCAACGCTCCGGAGGAGTATACCTCTTTATCCGGATCACCGGATGACAATGACAATACAGCGCAGGATCAGGGAGCCAGACGCCGCATTTCCAAAGCAGAACGTAATCTGGAGCTTTACCGCCGTGAAGTTTCTGCTCTCACCTCTCACAGCGGTGCCGAGCTTGCCGCCCTCTGGGATTGTTTCCTTGCCGGTGATGCTTCCACCAAAGAGGCTCTGGTACACGAACAGCTCGATAAAGTATTTCAGATTGCCAAATCCTATGAAAAACGTGGAATTGCCCTGGACGAAATGATTGCCGAAGGTAATATCGGTATTCTGATGGCTCTGGAGCGGATCGGAGGTGCTCCTGCTGATTTCCGTAAAGGGACAACACCGGATCTGGAACAGATCCATTCTGTAATTGAGGAGGAGATCCGTCTTGCCATCGAGAATATGATCGATTCCGTTACTGCGGCCAAGGATTGGGAAAGCACTGTTCTTGCCAAAACAAATCTGCTCCATGAGGCGGCAAAATATCTGGCTGAGGAAAACGGCCGCGAAGCAACACCATGGGATCTGGCTGAATATACCAAAATCCCTCTGGCTGAGATTCACGATCTGCTGGACCTGCGTTCCACTTCAGAACGAAAATCAAAACCATGAAAAGAGGCTTCATTATGAATACACCTACTCCCAACCGCATAGACAAATTAAACCAGCTTACCACTCCCCTTCTGGAGTGGTATTCTTCTGCTGCCAGAGATCTGCCCTGGCGGACTCCCGCCAGCGAAACCCACCGACCGGACCCTTACCATGTCTGGGTTTCCGAGATTATGCTGCAGCAAACCCGCGTTGAAGCTGTCAAAGGTTACTATGCACGCTTTCTGACAGCATTTCCCAATATCAAAAGTCTGGCAAATGCCCCACAGGATGAACTTATGAAGCTTTGGCAGGGGCTTGGGTACTACAGCCGTGCAAACAACCTGAAACGCGCTGCCATAGAGATTGAAGAGCGGTTTCATGGAGAATTTCCCCGGACCTATCAGGAGATCCTGTCTCTTCCCGGCATCGGGGAATATACCGCCGGTGCCATTGCCTCCATTGCTCTCGGAGAAGCTGTTCCTGCCATTGACGGCAATGTTTACCGGATCTATACCCGCCTTTTTGAAGACGGTTCCGACATTACAAAAGCCGCCTTTAAAAAGCAGCTCCGTTCTGAGCTTCTCCAGACGATTCCCCCCGGAACCCCCGGAATCTATAATCAGGCATGGATGGATCTTGGTGCCACAATCTGTCAGCCAAACGGTGCTCCCCTCTGTGACAAATGTCCATTTGTCTCCCGGTGTCAGGCACATTTTCACGATTCATGGTCTGCCTTTCCGGTGAAGCCTCCCAAAAAGAAACGCCGCATCGAAGAAAAGACCGTGATCCTTCTGGAATACCAGGGAACCTATCTGGTACAGAAACGCCCTCCAAAAGGACTTCTTGCAGGCTTATGGGAATTTCCTTCCCAGGAGGGTTTTGTCTCCACGGAAGAACTGCAGAAGCTTCTGGAACAATGGGATACCAGTGCCAGCGACATTGAACTTCTCGGAAAAGGAAAGCATATCTTTTCCCATATTGAGTGGCATATGATCGGTTACCTGATCCATCTAAAGCAGGCACCGTCCATTCCTCTTTCCGAGGACAGCATCTGGGTTACTGCAGAAAAAATGCAGAGAGAATATAGCATTCCCTCTGCACTCCGTCTTTATTATTCTAAAATCATTTCATAAATCTTTGACGCGGAGCGAGGGCATCTCACTTTTGCTTTCGCTCACGTTATTTCAACGATACAAACTGCTTCAAAACCTTATCTACGGCATTCTTGTCTACGGTGAACTGCATAACGCCGTTGACACTGACACGATAGAAGTTCTGTCCATCATAAGGATATACGATCATCTTTGTATCTTTTTTGTCCTCATGGAAGGTAAACTGTGCCACCGGCTCATTTCCCTTCACGGAAGCCTTCGGATCAATATTTCCACCCGGTGCCAGATAACTGATGACACCATAGGCTGTGGTAAATTTATCTGCATCCACTTTCTTTCCATCACTCGTTACCGTATAAGTATACTCTGTCTCCGACTTTTTCTTTGTTTTGGAAACATCAAAGGTATATTTTTTGCCCTGATAAGAAAGCTCTACCTGATTGAGCTTTTCCTGTTCTCCTGCATAAAGTCTCTGGTATACGCAATCAAGAGGATTGATGGTGATCATCTTACTGACACTGGATGCTTCCATCAGATAAATCCCGTCTTTTCCTTTCATCTTAACATAGTAGCTGCTCTTATCATTGTTTTCTTTTCCAATATACAGAGTCACATTCTTTTTGGCAGTCCGGAAGGTTACCGTATACTGCGGCTGATCCAGACCATATTTCTTTTCTAAGGCAGTATCTTTTTTATAGGACACACCTGCATTAAAGCCTATATTCGTATAGCTGCCAAACAAGTTCTGCAGCCCATCCTTATCCCCTGCTACCGGCTGTGTATACGGCTGCTTAATGGACCATCCGTATATATCCTTGTATGGAGAGTCCTTTTCATCATACTCTGCTTCAAAATTCTTGCCTTTCTGCTTCTCCACCTTCAGATACCGGATTTCATCTGCCTGTACCGATGGAATATCCGGTACTGTCATAAGATCTCCCAGGCTGTAATCAAAGCTGCTGTAAAGAGAAGTAGAGATCAGGTAAACCTTCTTTTCGTCCCCACCGCAATAAGCATACCGACCACCACCGGACACAGATTCCATCCCCACATATATCGTTGTTTTCTGACCGGAAGTATCTGTCACTGTCACGGTCAGATCCGGCTTATCCAGATTATATTGTGTCAGATCATCACAGCTTGTTGTGACTGTTTTGGTTGCTGCCACTCCTGTTGTCTCATCTATCATATCAGTGATTCTGTCCTGATTGACAGGATAGTTTTTATCTGATGATAGTTTCCAGGTTTTTCCATCCTTGTCAAAGGTTAACGATGATTTTTCTCCCTGATACTCCACCTTGTTAATATCATCAGAAGAAAGCTGAAACAATTCTTTTGCACTTTCCTTCGCTTTTTCTGCCTTTTCCTGTGCTGCCTGATGACGTATTAAGGCATAATATCCAACACCTGCAGCAATGAGCACCAGACAAAGCACCAGAAGTGTCACCGTTTGTCTCTTTTTTCTGCTCATATTTTATTTTCTCCTCCTTGTAAACCAGATTGCAAATCCTGCCAGCAATAATCCAACCGGTACAAGAATAACGAGAACAATTGACCAGAGAATTGCACTGCCGGCACTCATGGTAATCGTAGAATAAGATAAGCTCTTTGCCTCAATAGAGGTTGCAGCAGTGCCGTCCTTAGAGTCGCCCAGCATACCGCTGATCACATTCTCCATCAGGTTATCCTGCACCTCATTGGTAGCGATCACTGTCAGCTTGGTCGTACCTTCATCTAAAGTCTCCTCTGCATATACACCGGTTGCAAAAGGACCATCCAGATCTCCCTTTTCTTTATCCGTGTTCTGGGAGCTTGGATCCTTTTTCAACAATGACTGCTTTGAAGTGGTCAGAATATCTGTCAATTTCAAGCCGTTTCTCAGAGAAGATGACTTCTGCTCTTTAATGCCCTGGGAAGATCCAATCACTACATAATCCTTATCCCCAAACTTGGACATTACATCCGCATCTGTATTGATGGTTGGAACGATCCAGTTGAGATAATTCTCATAATGTCCCACTCCTTCATAAATAATACCCTTCTGGATACTCATACCATAATAGTCAAGGATCTCATCAATATTTGGTGTTTCCTTCTCCACATACCCCGGCATCAGGATTGCTGTACCGCCCTTTTTCAGATAATCCATGATCACTGTTTTCTCGCTGTCTCTCAGATCACTCTGCGGTCCGTACTCGATCAGCAGAGAACAGTCGTCCGGTACTTTCTTCTGTGTCACAAGAGAAATGTCCTGCACATCCACATTCATCTTCTCCAATGTCTTGGAAAGAGAATCGCTGATGCTCTGCTCGTCATGACCGGTTACAACATAGATTTTTTTCTTGTCTGTGGAAAGAACATTCTGGATTGCTGAAGTAACCTGCCCCTCAACATCCAGATACTGCTCAGAACTTCCACTTGTATAATAAGAATACTGATCCTGATACAACATATCATCACAGGAAACATATTTTGCCGCACCTGTTGTTTCATCTACTACGATCACATCATTATCTGATACGGCATCATCCACATACTTCTTAGAAAAGTTCGGATAAACCACCGGATCCTTCGTCACCACCTTGATATGTTCTGAGATCTTATTGTACTGTTTGATCACACGCTGGATATAATCCTGCTCCTCTCCCTTCGCCACCATATAATAGATGGTAATATCATCCTTAACATCCTTTAATACCTTCTGGGAGTCCTTGGTCAGAGTAAACAAACTATCTGATGTCAGGTCTGTGGACAGATCCAGTTTATTAAATGCCATATTTACAACAACCACCAGCGCAATGACGATCACAGTGATCACGGAGCTGTACGCCCCTGACTTAAACTGCCGGCTGGTAAAAGATCTTTTAATTCTTCCCGGCTCTTTATTCTGGGTCACATTTTCTTTCTTTTCGCTCATCATTTACCTCATTTCCGCACTGCTTTTGTGCCTGATATATTTTAGTTATATCTCTTTTTTCTGATACTCTGGATCGTCAGAAATACAAACAAAAACGCAACGCTCACATAATATACGATCACGTCATATTTCAGAACACCCAGTGTAAAATCATCAAATTTGGAGGACAATGCGGCACAGTTTAGAATATCAGCCACAATCCCTTCATACAGGGAAGATTTTACTGCATAGATGATCCAGATGGCCGCTTCTCCCAGCACTGCCAGAATAACTGCGACTGTTATATTATGCATCATATAATAAGCCACTGCTGCCACAATGATCCATACCACTGACAAAATTGCTGCCTGGGAAAGCTTATCTGACGGAAGTGCCCCGGCGATGCTGGATACCAGAACGCTCATTAAAAGAACCAGAAAGGATACAACCGCCGCAATTGGCTGGCTCTCTGTCAGCGAAGAAATAAATGTACCAATGGCAATGTATGCCGCACCCAGAAGGAAAAATCCGATCAGAGCACTATATGCCGGTGCAAGCTGCACACTGTCCGGACCATAATGTCTCAACAGCAATGGGTAAAGTCCCACAAACAGAACACCAATTCCAAATAATGTGATCAGCGCAAGATATTTTCCAATGATCACACGGCCGATAGAAATCGGTGCCGTATATAATAACTGATCTGTCTTCTGATGCTTTTCCTCTGCCAGAACCCTCATAGTAAGAATCGGGATCAACAGTACAAAAAGAAAGGTAGAAGAACTTAAGGTTGTCTCAAAATTTCCCACTTTTCCATAAAAATTATTTGCCCATGTATAAATACCAATGATCGCTATGAAAAAAGCAAGAAATACAAATCCGATCATGGAATGAAAATACTGCTTTAATTCCTTTTTATAAATCGCAAACATTATTCTTCCTCCTTTTCATCTTCCGGCTTCGTCTGTTTTTCCGCTGTCTTTTTGCCACCAAACTGACGGGAACCACCCTTTGTCAATGCAATAAATGCCTCCTCCAGAGTCGTTTCCTGACGATGCATTTCAAGGATCGGACAGCCTGCCTCCGCTAATGCAAAGAACACATCCTCACGAAGATCCTTTTTATCAATAGAATAAAGAGTCAGTCCAAGAGTTCCCTCCTCTATCTGCTCGTCATATACGACATTCTTGATACCGGAAACCGTGCGAAGGGCACCCTTGATCACCGGCACATCTCCTTTGATCACCAGATGGAGTCCATTAGATGCCATATGCATCGTAAGATTATCCGGAGTATCACAGGCGATCATCTTTCCTTCATTAATGATAATGATCTCATCACAAACTGCACTGATCTCCTGCATAATATGAGAACTCAGCAGGATCGTATGAGATTCACTGAGATCACGGATCAGCTCACGCATCTGAATGATCTGGTTTGGATCAAGACCTACGGTCGGCTCATCCAGGATCAGAATCTCCGGATACCCCATCATGGCTCCTGCCACACCGACTCTCTGTTTATATCCTTTGGACAGGTGACGGATCAGCCTCTCAGAGACATCCACGATTTTCGTCCGGTTCATGATCTCATTGACCATAACATCTCTGTCCTTGCGGGGTACCTTTTTTAACTCCGCCACAAAATACAAATACTCACGAACACGCATATCCGGGTATAACGGTGGATTTTCCGGAAGATAACCGATGTTTTTACGAACCTGCTCCGGCTCCTCCTCCATATCTACCCCGTCGATCAAAACGATACCGGATGTGGGTGCGATATACCCCGTGATCATATTCATCGTTGTAGACTTACCGGCACCGTTTGGTCCCAGAAATCCCACTACCTTTCCTGTCTCTACAGTAAAGGAAAGATCGTCCACGGCTGCATGATTTCCATACTGCTTCACCAGATTTTTTACTTCAATCAATGTTTCGTCCTCCAATCTTTGCGGCTCTCCGCAACGTCAAAATCTACTCTATCATAATAATGTCAAAACTTTGTGAACAATCAACACAAAAAACGAAGTCAACATTTTCTCCTGAACACTGCATCACAATTTCCACTGAAAAAGGAGACCTCCCTATGGGAAAATCTCCTTTTTATCATTTCATTATAAGTTACCGCTCAGACAAACTACAAAACAAGTCTATCCATTAGCACTTCTCCGGCTCCGGATAATCCACACCAAAAGTATCTGCTGTTACCTTGATCATCATCTGAGGCTCCATTGGAGCATCACTGTAATCTGTCTCTACCTCAGCGATCTTGTCCACTACATCCTGTCCCTTTGTCACCTTGCCAAAAGCGGCATAAGCGCCATCCAGATGAGGCGCATCCTTGTGCATAATAAAGAACTGTGATCCTGCGGAATCCGGCATCATGGAACGTGCCATGGAAAGTACACCTGCGGAATGCTTCAGATCATTTGCAAAGCCATTCTGTGCAAACTCACCCTTAATAGAATATCCCGGTCCACCGGTACCAACTCCGTCCGGGTCTCCTCCCTGGATCATAAAACCTTTGATCACACGGTGGAAGATCAGACCATCATAAAACCCCTTTCCTACCAGTGACAAAAAGTTGTTGACTGTATTTGGTGCGATCTCCGGATAAAGCTCTGCCTCGATCGTGCCCTGTGTTGTTTCAAATGTTACAATTGGATTCTGTGCCATTGTACTGTTCCTTTCTGACTCTTTATTGACCGTGCCATCTCCGAAAAGCAGGCACACCGGTCTGTTCTTTTCCATCATAATGGATATCACCGGAAATGTAAAGAACTCTCCTTGTCCCTGAGACACTTTTATCATTCCACCTGATTCATTTCCAAGCCTCTGATGACGTTCCCCAGATCTCCTGTATCCGCAGCCTCTTTGGATATCGTTGTCGCATTTACCCTTCCCGGATGATAGACCAGACCTCCCAAAAGAGCTGACTCCCACAAAGCATCCCCCTTTTTCATGGTGCTGCTGATCTCCTTTTTTTCATACTCTGCCCTCTCCCAGATGCAGGCCATGTCAAATGTCCCATCGCATACACTGCGAATGCACCGGCTGGCAGTAAGATCTCCGTTTTGAATAACAATCTGCGTAGGATTCACCGCTTCTCTGTCATAATAGGAATTCACCTGCAGCCGGAGCATATTTTTTCCTTCCTCCTGCAAAATATACGCCCCTGTTCCAACCGGCAGACTTCTACCTGATTTTCCGGCTCCGGATTCTTTTTCTCCGGAAACATTTCCGGAACACTGCCGTGTAACCACATAGATATTCTGCAATTTTGGGAGGTCACTTTCCCGGTACCCGGTTGTCTCTATCCGGACGGTCCGATCATCCAGCTTTTGAATCCCCTGTATCTTTCCGGCTCCTGCTGCCCGGTCCGGCCAGAAGTATTGTATCGCCATTCCCTGCAGCTTTGTCTCATAATCTCTGCCTGTCATCTCTGCCAGACGCTCCAGATTCGTCCCATACTGTTTTGCGATATCCTGAACTGCCTGCTTCACGGTCTTCCCTTTACCGGTATAAGAGGTATCAGGAGCATAATAATAGGCAAACAGCTGTACCGGTTCCGGATAACGGTCGCAGATTTTTTGCGCCGACTTGTTATAATATAATGTTTTCACCCAGTAATATTCCCTGTACAATACAGGAATCGCAAGCTCCTTCACCGCCTGCTGCCGCAATTTTTTGTCCGGTTTTCTGATTTCCTGCTTCACCTTTTTCACCCTCTGTCTGAGCTTTTTCCCGGTTATGCCATAACGATAGGCACGAAGCCCCCGGATACTCATACCATCAATCTCATCATCCCCCTGATAGCTTGCCTGACAACGCATATAATAATTATAAAGAAGGGTATCCGCTGTCACCAGCTTTCCATCAGAATCCATCACATCTTTTTTTAAACGGATCCGGTAAACTGCCCCTTTGCCTTTTTTCTGCCATGTCACCTCTGCCAGATCACCGACTTTCTGATATAGCAGGGAAAGCACTCTCTGATCCCCTGCCGTCTCCCAATGATATGCTGTAGCTCTCCCGCTCAGTTCTCCTGCATACAGCTTCAATGTTCCTCTCGTGCCACCGGCCGCTGCACTTTTCCCTTTGCTGACTGCCCAGACCTCCTTCCGGTTTTCCGCGCCCTCCCGGTTTCCGGCAAGCCTTCCGCTGATTCCATATAAGCCTGCAACCACTACGCACAAAAGTACAAATAGCATGAACCAGTTTTTATATTGTATCCTCATTTTTTCACAACTCCTCCCAATGAATTCCTTTTCCACCTTAACGAATATCCATCCGGAATACAACAGAATTACTTCGACAGATTTCTCTGTTCTATTTGATTTTTCCACTCCATATAATAAAAAAGATACTGCATTATAATCATTTTTCTGTTTCCGAAATCAGCTTCAGAAGGAGTTTTCTCTATGAAAGACCAATCAAAAAAAACGCTGTCAAATACCTCTATCAGCGTTTTTCTTTTCGTTGCCGCAGGATTGTCCCTTGGATGTATCACTGCCTTTCTCCTGCGCAGCGGCATATATGCTTATATTTTTCACCTGTACCAGACGCTGCTTTCCCAGCTTCAGACACTGGAAATAGACCGTCAGGATTTCTTCTTGCTTGCCATTCGCAGAACCTTAAAATATTTTCTGCTCCTCTGGTTCTTTTCTTTTACCAATGTCTGGAAATATTATTATCGTCTTTTTTCCATATACATTGGTTTTCAGCATGGTCTTTTGCTGGCATTCTGTGTCCAATTAAATGGACTCTGGGGACTGGCAGGATACTTTTGTTTTCTATTGCCACAGGCATTCCTTGTGATTCCCGCATTTTTGATCTGTATCAATCACTGTGATCATATCCACAGCCAGCTTCACAGTATTACGATATCAAAACACTCTCTGATCCTTTGTGAATTTCCATTTTTCTTCGTCTCCACACTTTTCCTGATCCTTGGCTGTTTGCTGGAGGCCTGTGCAAACCCGGCGTTACTGCGTCTTTATTTTCGATAATATCCGGCTCTCCAACTCCTCCGGTGTACCGTCATTGCGGATCACAACATCACTGCGCTTTTGAAACTCTGTTTCCGTCATCTGTCTTTTCAAAATAGCTGTAATCTTCTCCTGACTGTAACCCCGGCTATCTGCCAGACGTTTTCTTCGGATCTCCTCAGAAACAAAAATATACCAGATTTCATCACAAAGCCGGTCACAGCCGCTTTCAAACAAAAGTGCGGACTCCAGAACGATCACGCCCTCCTGCTTCCTTCTTCCGGCAATGTATTTTTCTACATAATCGATCACCGCCGGATGGATCAACCGGTTCAGCCAGTTTCTCTCTGCGTCATCAGCAAAGACCTTCTGTGCCAGCTTCGCCCTGTCAATCTCCCCCTGTGTATCAGTAAGCTCTGTCCCAAAATGCTCCAGAATCTCATCATAACAACGGCCGCCTTTTTCCATCACGGTATGGCCAAGCTCATCAGTGATCAAAAGCTCAGCATTTCTTTTCTCTGCCAGCATCTGGGCTGCCAGACTTTTTCCGCTTCCCACGCCGCCTGTCAAACCAATCACATACATGTCATTTTCCTTTCCCTGCCACATATTTTAACGCAGTTTTCTTTCCATATGCAGCTTTTCTTTTCATAGGGAAACCGCGCATGGAATAATCTAATGGGCCTCATACCAGTTGCTGCCCTCTTCCACCTCAACCTCCAGAGGTACCGCAAGCTCTGCCGCGTAAGCCATCTCCTGTTCCAGAATCTCCCGGACCTTCTCTGTCTCTTCCACCGGGGCCTCCACCAAAAGCTCATCATGAACCTGCAGCACCACCTTTGCCTGAAGTCGTTCCTCCAAAAGCTTCTGGGAAACACGGATCATAGCAATCTTAATAATGTCTGCCGCAGTTCCCTGAATCGGAGAATTCATTGCCACTCTCTCACCAAAGGAACGCTGCATAAAATTGCTGGAGGAAAGCTCCGGAACCGGCCTTCTCCTGCCAAACATGGTTTTGGCATATCCCTTGTTTCTGGCATCCTCCACCAGTCCGTCCAGATATGTCTTAATAGCCGGATAAGTTTCAAAATACTGCTCTATAAACTTCTCCGCTTCCTTCCGTGACACATTGAGATCCTGTCCCAGGCCGAAGGAGCTGATTCCGTAAACAATTCCAAAATTCACTGCCTTGGCATTTCTTCTCTGGAGATCAGTCACATCGTCAAACGGTACATGAAATACCTTGGAAGCGGTACTTCGGTGAATATCTTTATTTTCCCGGTATGCCTCGATGAGCTCCGGATCACCGGACAAATGTGCCAATACCCTCAGCTCGATCTGGGAATAATCCGCATCCAGAAATACCCAGTCCCTTCGCGGAGTAAACACCTTCCGAAGCTGCCTTCCAAGCTCCATCCGGATCGGTATATTCTGCAGGTTCGGGTCAGTACTGCTGATTCTGCCGGTTGCGGTAATGGTCTGATTAAACTTTCCGTGAATCCTTCCATCCTCCTCAATATAAACCGGAAGCCCGTCCGCATAAGTCGATTTTAATTTTGTCACCTGACGATATTCCAGAATCTTTGGAATAATCGGATCCTCCGAACGAAGCTTATCCAGAATATCCGCAGAGGTGGAATATCCTGTCTTTGTTTTTTTGGCAAATGGCAGCTTCATTTTTTCAAATAAAATCACACCAAGCTGCTTTGGCGAATTAATGTTAAACTCCTCTCCCGCCAGCGCATAAATATCCTTTTCCAGCCCCTCGATGGTCCCCTGAAGAGACGCTGACATATCTGTCAGAACCCGGCCGTCCGCACATACTCCCAGCCTCTCCATCTGATACAGATAATATGCAGTAGGAATCTCAATTTCCTCATAGAGCTGCCACATATCCTGCTCCTCCAGTTCCTCTCTGACAGCTCCATATGCCAGACAAGGCACAAAGGAAAGCTGACCCAGATACTGCATCATGGCATCCTTCTGTGTTTCCTCCTCGTAAAGCTCTGCAATTCTTTTCTTCCCAAAAAGCTCCGCATAAGAGGATATGGTCATATCCAGATAATCTCTGGCAATATCGTCCACCTGATAAGTATCCTTCAAAGGATTTAACAGATACGCCGCAATTTCCAGATCTGCGATCTTTGTAAACAGAGTTTTCTGTTCCTCTACCGTTGCCGCCGGAAATCCATCCTGTCCTGCCGCTTCATGCTCCCGGGACAATTCTTCTATAGGAGTCGTATGATGAAGCATATCCTTCCAGCCCAGCACAGCAATATGATCTATGGTCTCCATCAGCTTCCGTAGCTCCGCCACGATCTCTGCCGAGGTCAACGCTTCCCCTGCCATAATACAGGCGGTATGAACCTCATCCTCTGCAGAATATGAAACGGAAATACCGTAAAAAGGATATTCCTTTTCCTGATCCCCGGTATGTTCCTCCATAATACCGGCATCCCCATCGTCAAAGACAAAAGCGAGCTGCCCTCCGGACTTTTTCGCCTTTTTCTTTCTGGCTCCCTCACTGGCCCAGTGATCTGCCAGAAAACCCACACCGACGATTGATGGATTGCTTTGATATAAATGCCTGAAAAACTCCTGACACTGCTCTTTTGTTTTTAAGTTCTGTATCTGCAGATGCTTCGTTGCCTGCTCCTGCTGCTTTTTATCAAATCGCTTCAAAAGAGATTTAAACTCCAGCCGCTTTACCATGGCAAAGGACTTTTCATTAAACAGCTCCGGAATATGTGCTTCTTCCAGAGAATAATCCAGCTCACAGTCTGTCTTTATGGTTGCAAGTGCCTTACTGAGGATTGCCTGCTCCCGTCCCTTTTCCAAAAGATCATGGGTTCTCTTCGGTGTCACCTCATCCAGATGTGCATATGCCTCCTCCACAGTAGGAAACGCTGTCAATACCTTTACGGCTGTTTTCTCCCCGACCCCGGCTACTCCCGGAATATTGTCGGAAGCATCCCCCATAAGTCCTTTAAGGTCTATGATCTGCGGCGGAGTGATGCCATATTTATCAATAACATCCTGCGTATGGTAATTCTCAATCTCTGTGCCGCCACGCTTTGTCTTTGGAATCCGTATCATGATCCGGTCGGTTGCAAGCTGTAAAAGATCCCTGTCCCCGGATACCAGCGAGACCTCCAGTCCTTCTTTCTCTGCCTGACGTGCAATGGTCCCCAGAATGTCATCTGCCTCGTATCCCTCTTTCATCACAAGACGGACTCCCATGGCACGCAGCATTTCCTGAATCAACGGAACCTGCTCTTTCAGCTCCTCCGGCATTCCCTTTCTGGTTCCTTTATAATCCGCATACATTTCATGACGAAAGGTAGGATGCTTTACATCAAAGGCTACCGTCAGATACTCCGGTTTTTCTTCATCCAATATTTTCAGCATAATATTCAGAAATCCATATACCGCATTGGTATGAAGCCCCTCTGAATTTGTCAGGTCCGGCACCCCGTAAAATGCCCGGTTCAATATACTATGTCCATCAATCAATACAATCTTTCCATCCATCTGTCAGACCTCCTATAGCAACAATATCACGCCAATGCACAACACTGCCAAAAGTATATATTTTTCTAATAACAGAATGCGGTATTTTAGTAAATAATCGGCTGCAGAGTGAAGCTTCTGCTCCGAATCCAGTTTAAACTCTGAAATATTCTGTCTTTCATCCAGATAACGCATTCCCATAATTACTGTATAGTATATATCATATTCTTCCCGGCATTCTTTACATGTGTCCATATGATCCAAAAATGCAGCTAAATCCGATACGCTAAGCTTATCGTCAATAAAAGGAATAAATAATTTCTGTATCTCCTTGCATTCCATCATCTACACTCCCTTCGCCGAAATATATATCACTTTTCTTTATCAAAAACACTGGATTTTCTATAAGAAAAAAAGAGAAACCAATATGGCTTCTCTTTAAATGCCGGTGGCCGGACTCGAACCGGCACGGTGTTACCCGCATGATTTTGAGTCATGTGCGTCTGCCAATTCCGCCACACCGGCGCTGCATGTCGCAACAAATGAAATATTATCATTTTTTGTCTGTTTTGTCAATGTATTTCTGTATTTTATAAAAAAAGGAGACGTCTCACATGCAACATCTCCTTTAAATTTCATTATGTACTATCCAATAACTTTTTTCACAGCTTCTAATACACGGTCTGCCTGAAACGGTTTCACAATAAAGTCCTTGGCTCCATTCTGAATCGCCTCGATAACCATAGCCTGCTGTCCCATTGCAGAACACATGATTACATTTGCTCCGGCATCGACCTCTTTGATCTTCTTTAATGCCTGAATACCATCCATCTCTGGCATTGTAATATCAAGCGTTACAAGATCCGGCTTTAACTCTGCGTACTTCTGAACAGCAACAACACCGTTCTCCGCTTCGCCAACTACATTGTAACCACCTTTTGTTAAAATATCTTTTACCATCATTCTCATGAATGCAGCATCATCTACAATTAAAATATTATTGCCCATACTTTTTCTCCCTTATCTAATTTCTCTGGATATCTCTAATATGATCAACCTTCTACAATTATATCTTTTTTCTTCTCAAATGTCAATAAAGGCATTCACATAAAGAAACTTATTAGAAATATTTCCGATTTCCCCACAAGTTACTCTTTTTCAGATCAAGATACTCGCTGTACGCTTTCTCCAATATCTGTTTTTCATTTGAAAATTTAAGCAAATGAACAGCTTCGTGATATTTATAAAATCCGGAATCCACGAAAAATTCCTCGCGCTGTGGTTTGCTGTGATAGCTTTCACCCATCATCAAATACCAGTGTACATCCTTTACGACCGTATCCTCCTGTGTATTAAAAGTATACTGACTCTTACCCACATACTTGATAATACTGGCATCTGCGTCCGTTTCCTCTTTGACTTCCCGCAAAGCGGTCTGTTTATACTCCTCGCCCTCCTCTACAGTGCCCTTGGGAAGCACCCATCCTTCATATCTGTTTTTGTAATTCTTGTACAATAGCAAGATCTTTCCTCGAAAGATCACCACACCGCCACAACTTGTTGCCTCAATCATTGCAATCCCTCCTGGTGGCATACGTGCATTTATTCTACTAAATTTAAGTATACCCTTTTTTGTTATTGAATGCAATGAAATTTCACAATCAATTTCCAAGATATTCTTCAAATAATTTTGAAGCGATTGGAACGGCATACTGGCTTCCGGTTCCTGCCCCCTCCACGATCACACTGACCGCGATCCCGGGTGCGGCAGCAGGAGCAAATCCCACAAACCACGCATGGGAAGTCCCCCGGGCATCAAACTCCGCCGTTCCTGTTTTTCCGGCCACCGGATAGGAAAGATTTTTCAGCGAACCTGCCGTTCCGTCAGAAACCACAGACCGCATCATACCGGTAATCTGATTGGATCGTTTTTTGGAAATGACTTTCCTTCTGACCTCCGGCTTATACTTTTTCACAATATTTCCATCCACACTTTCAATCCGGTCTACCAGATACGGAGTCATTAAATTTCCGTCATTGGCGATCGTCGCACTGATCAGTGCATTCTGTAATGGCGTGATCGTTGTCTTTCCCTGACCGATCGCCGTCTGCGCCGCCTCCGCAACATCCGATTTTTTATTTAACACAAACTGACTTTTGCTGCTGGCAAAGGAGCCTCCCGCAGACTGATTAAACCCAAAGCTCTCACACAGCTTTCGATAGGAGGTGCGGTTCAGGCCCACTCCAATATGAGCAAAGGAGCCATTGCAGGAATGCGCCAGCGAACTTTTCAGATCCACGATTCCATGACGTTCTCCGTTATAACAGCGGATTACATTGCCTCCAAAATTATCACTTCCCTGACAATTATACTGATACTTGGAATAGGAAGGATTTTCCCTCATATATTCAAGTGCTGTCAATATCTTAAAAGTAGACCCCGGAGGATACAGTCCCTGTGTCGCGCGGTTCAAAAGTGCCGAGTTACCCTCCGGATCCTCTACCAGAGTATCCCACTGCTGCTGCACGGTATTGGGATCATAATCCGGTTTGGAAACCATTGCCAGAATCTTTCCGGTAGAAGGTTCTATGGCAACCACTGCTCCTTTTTGATTTCCCAGTGCTTCATAGGCGATCTGCTGTAATCTGGCATCCAGGGTAGTGATCACCTTATCGCCCTGATTTTTCTGTCCCTGAAGCTGGTTGGACAACTGCTTAAACGGATTGACGTGGGAGGTCAGAAGCGGAAAGCTCTGCTCCCTCTCAATGCCTGTTTTGCTGTTCCAGACACGGCCCACCACATGGCAAAATTCATTTTTATAAGGATATACCCTTGTCTCTTTCCCATTCTTATCAGTTTCTGTCGTTGCAAGAACCTTTCCGTCCGAGGAGACAATATCTCCCCGGACCACCCGTTTGGCCAGAAGCTCCTGTCGTTTATTGGCAGGATTGTTAATGACTTCACTGCTGTCCTGTACCATAAAACGGACCAGATAGCCGATCATCGCCAGGAACACAAGCACTACACAGTACGCCACGGCGATCACCTGACGGTTTCCCCGTTTTCTATCTTGCTCCGGCCGGACGTTTCCTCCGTCTCTGCGCTCCCTGTCGGACATTTTTCGGCTGCGGGAATTCCTCTGCGTCTTCCTCTTCTTCCGGCCGCTTTCCTCTGCGTCTCTTGCCCTCACTGTCTCCTGCCTCCTCTCTGTTTAATACATACATCCCCTGAATAATGCTAAATAAAACCACCGTACTGATCACAGAGCTTCCTCCATAACTCACCAGCGGTAGTGTAACTCCTGTGGACGGGATAAACTTAATAGCACCTCCCACCGTAAGAAATACCTGAAAAATAAACTCCACTGCCAGTCCCAGTGCTGTCAGCTTATAAAAACGTCTTGTCATTTTCAAGGCGATATTCACAAACATCACAAAGCAGCTGATCTCCACCAGGATCACACAGATTGCAAAAAATACGCCCAATTCTTCCCCAATGGCAGAAAAAATAAAATCACTGGATGCCACCGGTATGGTGCCGGGCATTCCTTCCCCCAGCCCCATTCCAAACCAGCCACCGGTTCCTAAAGCAAACAAAGAACGTGCTACCTGATATCCCTGCGCATCAATGGTACTCCATGGATCTCTCCATGCAATAACGCGATTCTGCACATGTGTGAAGAGATGGTATGCAGCCACGGCTGCTCCCGACCCGCACAAAAGTCCGGACAACAGATAGATCAGCCGTTCTGTAGAAACATACAGGATCACCAGATATGTGATAAAATAGATCAAAGCCGCTCCCAGATCTCTTTCCAGCACCAGGATCAGCACATGGGCCGCCGCTACCACAGTCACCACCACAATATCTTTAAAGTTTTTCGCTTTGGTTAAAAACGCCGCCGAAAAAAATACATATATAATCTTTACAAATTCCGAAGGCTGCAGGGCAAATCCTCCTATGGAGATCCAGTTTTTTGCTCCATAGTGCTCCTCCCCGATCACAAAGACAAGTGCCAGCAGTAATAAGCCTGCTATCGCATAAAACCATCCAAAAATATCAAAATATGAAAACTTTTCTATGATATACGGAATAAAAAGTCCCAGCACACAGATTGCCGCGGCAAAGATCATCTGCCGCACTGCACTTGCAATGTCAAGCCGTTCAATCATGATCAGACCTGTCATCAAAAGAATCAGCATATTATTTAGTACAATTCTCGACATCCCCTCATAAACAAAGGGATAAGACTTACTGACAAATAAAAACAATACCACCTGCAGCACATACAACAAAACGATCTGTACATTCAGACTATTGAGAAACAGCACAAGGGAACAGATAAAATGAATCGTAAACATCAGCTTGATCTGATGCCGATATACTCTTTCCTTACGTTCCTTATCCCGTCCGATAAACACAGTAAAACAATGCCATGTATAGACTGCAAAAAGAAAAATGATTATATATTTGGAAAGCTCCACCACCACGGAATGAGCAACACCCACTGCATTGACATTACCCAGCAGCTGCTGCAGTTTTTCCGCTGCATCCTGTTTATCCATATTCCAAAAACCTTTCTAGTACAATGATCCTATTCCACCGGAAGATAATAATGACCCTTCTGTCCCTTTGGCAGTCTGCCCCGAAGAATCTCTCTCATCTGCGCCGGCTCCTCGATGGTAAAATCATATCGAAATCTGCGGATTCCCTGTTTCCACAATTCCATCTTCTCCTCACCAAGAGACAACGGTGCTTCATGGTATATGATATTATAACAATATTTGCACCCATTGAATACAACAAATCCCCGTTTCTTTTCATCTGTGATCCGCAAAAGCTGATCCCTGTCCCCTGACTCCATCGCACAGCCTCTGGTCAGACGGTGAATACACTGTGCGGAAACCATCAGCGGAATATAGCTGTAAATCACCGCCTCCAGTCTGTCCTGTCCCGTCAGCTCTCCACATTCCTTTCCGGTCAGCTCCAGCGGCAATGTACTTCCGGCCACCCCCTGCTCCTTCCACCAGCGGACTGCCTCACGATTTGCCGTATAAAGATTGGCATCTGTAATGATCCTGTCCGGCTGTATCCCTGCTTCTCTCGTCAGAAACACAAAGGATTCCATATTGCGGACCACAAAACCTGTCAACTCTGTCATCTCATAAAGACTTTTTCCACCTTCAAGTTTTTTCTTCTCTGCTTCATAAACGGCACTTCGAAAGATCAAAGGCATCATCAGGTACATCTCTACGCCTTTCTCTACTCCCCTGCGGATCAGTTCCCGAAGCACCTGATCAGACATCTGCTCCATTCGCAGATAGATTGTGGAAATATCCTGTGCTTCCAATGCCATTGCCGCCTGCCACTCATATAATACAGAAACAATCTTTTTTTCTTCTCTGCTCTTGTGTACAGCTTTCTTCTCCGGTGCCCCGTCCGGTTTATCTGACAGATAACACTCCGGAAGGATTTCCCTGCCGCCCCTTTGATCCAGCTTTTGCTGCAGCCTTTCCAAAGCTTCTCTTCTCAGCTTCTTTAATGCTCCTACCGGAAGAAAAAGTTCTCCCTGCAGATTTACTTCACTGGACCGGCACTCAAATACCGTGCCACCTGTCTGGCACAGCACCCTTTTGACATCCTCCGGACCGGCAGGATTCTTTTCTGCTTTCTGACACAGGATTCCCTGTACTCTGCCGGATATCTTTTCGCCATTCTGCATCACCGTCACCTGCAGTTCCATAGGCTGATCCATTTGTGCCGTAAAATACATCTTCACCGAAAGCTTGGGATCCTCTTGCAGATATTTATTACGGAGCTCCTCCAAAAGCATGGCATCTTTTGTACGATATACCAGATCTCCTGTCCGTATCCGGCTTCCCTTCAAATAACGTGCCTTCACCAGCTCACCGGCTCTCTTCGCCTCACCCAGAGTATACTCATAGGAAGGACAAAGTCCGGCATCCCGGAACTCCACTACATCCTGTGCATGCAGCTCCCGTTCCAGACGATAGGTCACCATATGTTTGTCTACCGCTGTGACTTTCCCAACCAAAACACCACCATGATTGGGACGCTTCTGTGCGATCATATCTCCCTTTCCCTGCTTATTCTCATATGGGACGCCGCTTTTTCCTTCCATATATCCCGAAGTAAAGCCCTGCCGGTTATATAGTTCTGCCAGCCGTCTCATATCCTCCTGCCACATATTCTGATGAGCCTTCAGATATTCCGAAAACTCCCCGGTGCCAAGAGAGGCACAAAGATCTACATACTTACGATATACCTCTGTGGTCAGAGCAACGTATTCCGGCCGTTTCATACGCCCCTCCAGCTTCAGGGAATCCACGCCAATGCTCATCAGCTCACCGATATGCTCCAGACTGCAATGCTCCCTGGGACTCAGGTAATATCCCGCCTTTTTCTCTCCCTCCAGATAATATCTCTGACGGCACGGCTGTGCACAACGTCCACGGTTACCGCTGCGTCCCCCCAGCATACTGCTGAAAAGACACTGTCCGGAATAACAGTAACACAAAGCTCCATGAACAAATACTTCGATCTCTAAACCGGTGCTCTGACGCATTTGTGCCAGCTCCTGTAATGTAAGCTCTCTTGCCGGAACAATTCTCGTAACACCATACGGTTCCAGAAGCTCTGTGCTTTCTCCCATAGTAAGTGTCATCTGGGTACTTGCGTGAATCTCCAGATCCGGAAAATACCGATGAAGATAATTCATCACACCCACATCCTGCACGATCACAGCGTCCAGCCCCTCCAGATAATACGGTCTGATATAGTCATACAGATCCTGCTGCAGTTCATGCTCCTTTAACAGGGTATTGACTGTCATATATACTTTCACACCATATCTGTGACAATAACGGATCACCTCTGCCATCTGATCCCCCTGAGGATTATCAGCATATGCTCTGGCCCCAAACCTGCTGCCACCAATATATATCGCATCACACCCGGCATTGACTGCCGCCCTCACACTCTCTATAGATCCTGCCGGCGATAAGATCTCCGGCTTTTTTAACTGCACTTTTTCCGAACTCATATAATAAACTCCTTCTCTGATTGGAAAAAGGGCAAAACCTGCGTTTCACCCTTTCTATATGGTCAATTTCGAATTATTTTCTCTTATTTTGAGAACGTCTGGAGCTGAAATTTTTCCGACCCTTTCCACCGTTCTGACCAGTCTGTTCATTTTCCTCTTTGGGATCTGCTTCAAATTCAAACGCGGCGATGGAGGGCTGTTTATCATCCTTTTTGTCCTCTTTTGCCGGCTGTATTCCCGACATAACATCCTCTACCGGCTTTTCTGCCGTAGCTGCCGCATTGATTGCCGAAGCCTGCTTACGCTCTGTGCCGGCTGTCTGCCCCGATGGTGCTCCGGCAGAATTGGATACCACCTGGGAAACCGGTGCCTGCTGTGGTTTCACGGGTACTGATGTCTGCGCCGCAGAAACAGATGCCTCCGGTTTACTCTGTGACGTCACCGGTACTGTCTGTGGTTTACTTTGAGTTACAGCTCCCGTGGATACCGGTGCTGTAACCGACTGTGTTCTGACCGGCTGGACCGGTGCATTATACACCTGCCGTACCGGCTGCTGGGCCGGCATAACCGCACGCCGCTGCAGCTCTTTATTTTTTTCATCGATTTCCTTTGTCTTTTTGTCCAGTTCCTTTGCTTTCTGCTCAAGCTCCTGATTTTTCTGTTCCATCTCTGTCTCGAGACGGATGGTTTTCTTTTCCAGCTCAGCAGCCTGATCCTCAGCCTTTTTTAACTGCTCCTTTAAGGCTTTCATCTCCTCATCACGGGATACGATCTCGTGCTTCATCCGGAACATTTCCTGCTCTACTTCGCCCTGCTGCTGTTTGTTTTCCTCTGCCAGCTTCTGTGCTTTAAAATAATCATCCGATAAGTTAATCGCCAGAAGAATATTTTTCATATCCATATCAAGATGGTTATATGCATCCTGCTTTTTAAACGATTGAAGCTTCTCATTGATATAATTGGCAATATGCTGCAGATAATCACTGCTTTCATAACCGGATATGGTGTACCGCTTATCATTAATGATCACCTGTACATCTGTTTTCTCGTTCATGCTCACCCTTGCCTTCCTCTCGTCAGCCTTGTCTTTGGTTTATTCCTCTGCCGGTTCTTCAATAATCTCCTGCTGTGCTGCGGCTTCCTGCCCTGCATCTCTGTCATCCGGGTCCTCAGTCACAAGCTCTGCCTTATTTTGCCGGATCACATCCAGATATCCCTGCATGGCTGCCTCTAATGCCCTTGCGTTACTGCTGGTAGACTCCAGCGCTGCCGCCAATGTCTTTTCGGACATTTCCAGAAGATCCTTTGTATAATAGATTGCTCCGTTGCCAATCTCTGCAGCCTGTGCTCTGGCATTGGCAATGATCTGGTCCGCCTGCTCATTGGCTTCCCGGACCGTAATCTCCGCCTGCTGATATGCCTCCTGCATAATCGCATGCTCCTCCACCAGTGCTTTATACTGCTCCTGTGCATCAGAAAGAATCGCTGCAGCCTTCTGTTCCGCATCATCCAGGATCTCTTCTCTCTGACGAAGAATCTTCTGATAGCGTTTGATCTCCTCCGGCACATCCCGGCGCAGATCATCCAACAGATCATACAGCTCGTCCTTAGGAACAACTACCTTCGTTGAAGAAAGTCTCTGCATACGACAACTCTCTACAAATTCAAAAATATCATCAATCTCCTGCTCAATTCTGCTTGACTGCATATCGTTTCTCTCCTATCTGCAAATCTATTGATTATGATAAACTATCTGGATACCATTCCCTGCTCTTTCATGTAATGAAGAACCGTCTCCGGTACATATTCTGAAATATCTGCCTGATATCTCAACAGCTCTCTCACCGCACTGGAACTAATATAGGAATATTCCGGCGCTGTTGCCAAAAAGACCGTGTCGGCATTTTGATTCATTTTGTAATTGGCCTGTGCCAACGGAAGTTCATATTCAAAATCCCCCGAAGACCGGAGTCCCCTGATGATCGCATCTGCCTTCTGCTGCCGCACAAAATCTACCAGAAGCCCCTCAAAGGAGCATACTGTGATATTGTCCTGATCTTTGACGATCTCCTGAAGCATTGCCACCCGTTCCTCTTGGGAAAACAACGGGTCTTTGGCACTATTGACCAGAACCCCTACCACAAGCCGGTCAAACATCCGGGACGCACGGCAGATCAGATCTACATGACCGGTAGTCACCGGATCAAAGCTCCCCGGAAATACTGCTGTACTCATATCTATTCTACCTCTCCTGCTGCCGGTTCCTTACAAATAAATATATGACAATTATTTTTATATTCTTTGATCCTCTCCACATACCATCCACAGGCCGGTGGCATAACGATCGGATCATCCTCCATGGATGCCTCCACAATGATCCTGGTATCATCATGAACCAGAGACGACTCTGTCAGATATGGAAGAATCCTTCTCTCCAGTCCCATACTGTAAGGAGGATCCATAAATATAATGTCAAAGGCTTTCCTCTGCTGGTCCAGTCTCCGCAGCGCCTGAAGCACGTCCATCCCCATAACTCTGGCCTGCTCCTCAAAATGTGTATGCGCCAGATTGGTCCGGATACAACGAAGTGCCTCTCTGTCATTATCCACCAATACTGCCTCTGCCGCTCCCCTGCTCAATGCCTCAATCGCAATACCGCCACTGCCGCTGAACAGATCTAAAAAACGGGCATCATACAGATCCTGCTGTATAATATTAAATAATGTCTCTTTAATCTTATCCGAGGTCGGTCTGGTATGACGTCCTGCCGGAGTTTCCAATTTCAAACGTCTCGCCGTTCCTGCAATCACTCTCATTGCATTCCCTCATTTCCTTTGAATTTCGTGCATTCACACAATACAAGATACTATCTATTGTACCACATTCCATTAGGGTGGTCAATCATACATCTGCCTCTGTCAGAGTCATTAACTGCTCCCTTGTTGGCTCCTCCAGAGTGACAAGCCGGTTTGCCTGATTCACGATCATTTTTTCAAAAAGATTCCGGACTCCTCTGGCATTTCCAAAATCCTGCCGCTCCTGCTCATTCATCGCTGCCAGACGAAGTCCGATACGTTTCAACGCATTCTCCTCCACTGTCATGCCGGCCTGTCCGGCCATAACCTTCAGAATCTCCAACAGCTGTGCCTGTGTATAATCTTCAAAAGAAATAAATTTATTGAATCGCGAGATCAGACCGGTATTGCTCCGCAAAAAGCTTTTCATTTCTTCTGTATAGCCGGCAACGATCACCACCAGATCATCTCTGTGATCCTCCATCATCTTTACAAGGGTATCGACCGCCTCAGAGCCGTAATCATTCGATGCATCCGGGCTGATCAGCGCATATGCCTCATCAATAAAGAGTACACCTCCCAATGCCTGTTCCACGACCTCCCGGACATTAATCGCCGTCTGCCCCACATAGCCCGCCACCAGTCTGGACCGGTCCGTTTCCACAAGCTGTCCTCCCGACACGATCCCCAGCTCCCGGTAAATCCTTGCTACCAGTCTGGCAACCGTAGTCTTACCGGTACCCGGATTCCCTGTAAATACCATATGGTAGGACATGTCCATCATCGGAAGCTCCATCTTCTCCCGCATTTCCCGGACCTTGATCAGATTCACCAGAGAATGTATTTCCTCCTTGACTGCCTCCAGTCCCACAAGGTGGTTCAACTCCTCCAGCAATGCCGCTATCTTTTTTTCCCTTGCTTCCTTCTCCGCTTTTTCTCTCTCCTGCAGACGCTTTTTTACCTTTTGGAACTCCTGCTGAGCAGCCCGCTGTTCTTCCTCCAGTCTCTGCTTCTCCTTTTGGAATTCCTTTTCTGCTGTCCTTTGCTCCTCTTCAATCCGCTGCTTTTCCTTTTCAAACTCCTGCCGGGCTGTTTTTTGCTGTTCCTGAATCCTGCTCTTTGCCTTCTTATGTTTTCCGGGCTGTTCTTTCTGTGATCTTTCTCCCATAAGCCATGAAACTCCGGAAGAAATCTTCCTGGAATTTAATTTATGTAATATATAGCTTTCCTCATATGTGCTGTCCGGGCATTCTGCACATACAAACATGACTGTCTGCTGAAAAAATCCCCGGATATATGCCTGTCCTCCCCGGTCTGCCCGGTCAGTCATCTCCATCATACAAAGCAGTACATTGATCAGTGTGTCCATAAAAACAGCCGCATATTTTGTATCTCCCTTTGTATCAAATACCCCACAGATCTGTATCAGCACCGGCGGCATCTCCGCATATTTCTCCGCATATTTCATAGTTTCACCGGTCAGTTTATTTTGCTGGGAAACCAGTTCCAGAGGATCCGAATCCGTAATACTATGCATGTATTCCCACTGGGCCTCGGAGACGGACTCCATATGAACAGCCAGTCCTACCATAAGAGACTGCACATACAGATCCAGGATCTGATATACCGACTGTTTCATCACAGACTCGGCCTGTCTCCAGTAGCCTTCCTGTTCAATATCTCCACATATCTTGACAAGCTTCTGATAATACTGTCTGCCCATAGCAATGATCTCTGCCTGAGAATATATTGCATTACCCATTACGAAACCTCCTTTCACTCCGGATAACATACTGCGGCATTTTGCCATAATTGTACTACAACTCGCATTACGAAACAACTTTCCGAAAGAACTTTTTTTATTTTTTATTTATATAAAAAAAAGAAACCGTTGATACGGTTTCTTTTGTATACCTATAATACCGAAAAGCGCCTACGCACGCTCTACTGCTCCAGAACGTAAACATCCTGTACATACCGGCATCTTCTTTGTGCCACCATTCACCTTGACCTTAACAGACTTGATGTTTGGCTTCCACATCTTGTTGCTTCTTCTGTGGGAATGACTTACTGCGTTACCAAAGTGAACGCTCTTTCCACAAACTGCACATTTTGCCATCGTAAGCACCTCCTTAGCATATTTAACCCTACTGGTCATCATTTATCAATAACTATTATGACTATCTAATTTTGCCACAACAAATTTATTCTACCAAATCACAATCTAAAATGCAAGAACAAATTTAATTTTTTTCTTTTTCTTTTGAAGAACCCTGATCGGATCGGAATTTATCCACAAAATCAGGCACCATATCCAGCACTTTTGTGATGGCATCCTGATTCTTTACATTCACCAGCTTTGTCTGACCATCCTTAATGATCAGAATGGAACTTGGCTGGATCTTTCCACCCATTCCTCCACCGGCATTGTTCTTCTTTCCATTTTCAGAAAAAGAGCCTGCTCCTACACCAAAGCTCACATCTACCAGCGGCAAAATGATCGTTCCATCATCAAAACGAACGGCATCTCCTACCACTGTTTTCGTCGTAAGAAATCCTTCCATCCCTTTTAAAAGGGAACCTACTGCCGTATTGAAATTATTGTCACCCATGCTATCACCACACCTTTCCTTGTATTACAATGCTCTGCGCATCCTGCCTACTTTCCGTCCAGATAACTCACGAGCCGGATTGGATGTACCCGTATCACAAGGATCAATAAAATAATCCCCATGAGGGAACCACGCAGCTCAACCTTTCCTTCAAAAACAGCCTGGTCAAAATCAGGTATCACCCGGACTCCCTGTCCATACATTGCAAATAATATACTTACAGCACCCAGAATTTCTCCGGTCTGTGCCGGATCTGAAGTTCCAAAATGAATCCAGCCACGAACCTTTTTGGGAAAGATATGCTTTAACAGCTTTCCCCCATTTACCAATAAAAGCCGGATCAGCTGCAGACCTTCTCTGTCAACTGCCTTTATTTTATCGGATATCCCTTTGATTGACAAGAAGAATTTTTTCACTCTGTTTCTCAACGCAATAAAACGGGACCTTTTTTTCTTTCCGGATGGTTCCATGGTTTCATTTTCCATAGACTCCGGCTCCTTGTGCATCTGCTTAACTTCCGTCAATGACACTTCCGGTTTTCCGAAGTCCTTTTCCGGCTCCTTTTGAGATGGTTCACGGGATCCTGCCGGCACCCCGGATGCCTTTTTCTTGCGTTTTCTTTTTCTGCGCCCTGCATTTTCTCCGGCAGACACCGGAAATCCAAAAATCCTGAGCCTTGTTCCCTTCTTTTCATCTGTATCAAAGGACAGATGCAGGATATGAAACATCCAGCTCACCACACCGTGAGCACTCCACCGGTCCATACAGGTTACAGATATGTGATACCGTACCGGTACGAATAATATACACATACACAACACCAACAGCAGGGCAAGAACGCATAACAGTGCAATTCCCAGCCACTTCAGTATTGTCAATAGGATCATTTCCGCACCTCCTCCCGGCATCAGACCATTTATTTTATGGCATCCTGAAAATATTCACGAACGATTCCGGGCGAGATATCACCTTCTCTGCAGACCGTGTCAAGGCAGATCTGAGCCGCCAGACGCTGTGCCTTTTCCCGGCTTCCCGCCAGTCCGATCACCGTAAGCTCCCGTTCCTGATACCAGCGAAACCACAGCTCCCCGGAGGAATATATCTCCATCATATTTTTCCCATTCACCGGCAATGTAATACAATATAATGACCTGGTTCGTTTCTTTTTTTCGAGAAGTTTCTGATATCGTTTCTTTTGAGGCACCAGGTCTGCGTCCAGATACATTTTTGAACTCCAATGCAGCATACTTCTCTCCCTTTCTGCAGAATCTATCCCATCATTTCCTGAATCAACTGCTTTGATGCATATTTTTCTGCTTCATCATCACAAAGGCTTAACGACTGACTGATATAATCTGCCACCTCCTGAGGCGTAGAGAAGAAAACCGGGATCTTTTCCAGAGTGTTTGCCATAATTGCCCGGCGTACCAGACGAGACTGTCCCTTAAATGCCTGTTTAAGTTCCGAAACCAGTTCCTCTGCTGCTTTCTCCGCATCCTCCGGCGTCACCTTTTCTTCCTCATCCTTCCATTCCAGCTCCACAAAGTCGCTTCCGGAGGAAAGCTGAACTAACTGCTGTAACGCCTGGAAAGAATCCTCCAGTCCAAGCTGCGCGATGATGTCCCTCCGGGTTTTCATAGTTTCCTCAAGAACCGCATCTGCTGTATTCATGGATTCATAAATACGCTCCTGCATTCCTTCGATCTCCGGAAAATGCTCTCCCAGCTGATACAGCTTTTCTTCCTCTGTCTCCGGAACCGGTTCCTCACCCCAGATATCACTTTCCTGATGCAAAAACAGATCATTAACTCCACGGATCACAAACTGCGCCGCCGGAATCTTATCTGCTGCCTCTGCACCACCATTGGTTAAATACATGGAATAGGCTCCGTTAATTAATTTCTGGATCAGCATATAAAGATCGGATATATCATTCAGCTTTGAAGCATTAACTCTAAGCTTTTCCGCATATATCTGATACATCTCCCCTGTCATCTTTTCGTAATCCAGCTCATCAAACTCCTTCATAACAGGGACAAACTCTGTAAAATATTTCTCCATATCCTCTGTATGATACAACATAGCATTGGTTCGGAACATATAAAGATGTCCATCTAACGCACTACGATCCGATCCCTTATAAACAGAGATACTGTCCCGGATCAGATCAAAATAATGACTTCTCGTCATACGCACCGGAAGCTGGCCAATGACCATACGAATATTATCGTTAATCGCCATATTGTCCTTTGTCGAGAAAATAAAATTCAATACCTCCCGGACAAAGACGCTGTCCTCTGCAATAACCTCCTGATCCTCAAAACGATACTGCAGACGGTTTAAAATGTATTCGTAAATGACAAACCGATCCACATATGCCGTCAACACCTGCATCCGGTCAGTAACCTGTCCACGGAGATCTACCAGCACTTCTCCCTGCTTTTTGCGCTCCGTCTCATCAAAACCGTCCGGATCCATCAGCACACGTACCGCCTGATGCAGCGCATCTGCAATATCCTTTGCAGAGTCAATATATGGATTGATCCCCTCTGAAATCATTTCATAAAATACATAATATTCCATCATAAATTTCAGTCTTGCGTGGCTGTCATGAATATCCATCGCCTGCTCCAGATATTCCGGCAATGCCTTCTCCAGATCTGTACCGTGCGATATTTTTTTTACGCTTTCACGTATCCTTGTACTCATACTTAAACTCCATTCTACCACCGGAAACGATGGCAAGATCCGCAGATTTCTGCGGATCTCTTATTTATTTTACCAGGTCTGTAATAATACCCAGTTTTCAAACCACTTCAAATATGTGGTCACATAATGTATCGTCGTCGGCGTACCACTTAACACCGGATAGAACATAATAAACAGTCCAACTGCAAGAGCGGTATAGACATATGCCAGCTTCCGTACTTTCGGATACTTCTTTACGATCAGATACATGCTATAACCAACCATTACCGTAACAAATGGCACACTTGGGAAATAGTGATAGATAAATACCACTCGTGTAACCTTAAACCAAGGTGCATACTGAGAAAGATATCCCACACTTAAGAATGCCGCTTTACGATCCTTTTTCACAAACATTCTGTAAAGCATAAAGGCAAAAGCAGGAATACCGGCCCACCATACCAGCGGATTTCCAAATGCGCTGATTCCCTCTCGAACCGTATCCGATACCACTCCGGAATAATACCAGATCGGGCGGTACATGATCGGCCACTGATACCATTTGGAACCATATGGATGTGTGGCATCCAAATTGCTGTGATAATTGTACATGGTCTTCTGTGCTTCGATCACTTTCTGGATCAGGCCCCTGTCCGTACCATCGTTAAACGGAATATATGACAGAACATAAATGACTGCCGGAACCACAATAAAGAACACACAGCACCACAGTAACGTAATGATTAACTTTTTGTGGAAATTCTTCACAATGTACTGATGTGAAATCTCCCCGGTCTTCCCCCCCGGATTCTTTGCCGCATAAATATATTCCCGAAAACGCCGGATCATCTGTGCGAAGAAAATGATGGCAAGACCGATCGCCGAATAAATACCTGTCCATTTTGATGCCCAGCTGAGTCCCATGGAAAATCCACACAGTCCCAGTGGAATCAATGTCTTCGACAGTTTTGTATCAAAAAAGCTTATCCTTGTATAACAATACATAAAGAAATAGGAAAGCATAATAAACAGGGTAACATACACGTCAATCGTGGAGATTCTCGTCTGAACAAAGTGCATAAAGTCAAACGCAAACAGAATCGTCGTCACAATACTGATCCAGGTTTCCTTGAAAAACTTCTTGGAGAAATTGTAAATGATCGGTACCATCAGCACACCAAAAAGGGTACCCATAAATCTCCAGCCAAACGGACACATACCAAAGATCAATACACCTACTGCGATCAGCTCTTTACCTAATGGCGGATGTGTATTTTCATAGCAGTATAATTTATGGATCATCTCATAAGCTGTCCTGCCATGATAGATCTCGTCAAAATATGTACCGTTCAGATTTGTTGCCCGCGAAGCATACATATCCTGCTCATCAAACAGATTATGATAATCTGCTGCATTTACCGGTGTTACTACATTTCCTTCCGTATCTGTAAATACCAGCTCCATGATACTGTCGTTCACTGTATCCGCTGCCGGTGATATTCTGATATAGCGGGCCGTAACATTTAAATCCGTGTAATTCCAGCAAAATACAGAGCCGGCATCCCATGGATTATCTGCCCCGTATAAAGTATTCCAGTTTGTACCATCTGACGAATAATCCACGAGATATTTGGGATTATTCTGATAACCGAGGTACTCTGCCATTTTTCCAAGACTGATATCCTGACCCAGATCTGCCACAACAGCCCCATCTGTCACTACAGAATATTCTGTTTCCGGAGCCTTGAGACTGCCCAGATGTACAAATGCGATCACCGCATAAACCAGCGTAATGATCCCCATCGCGATATAGTCTTTTTTGGTCATCTTTGCCAGCTTGGAAGAAGGGCGGATCACCGGCTTCTTCTCAGCCTTTTCAACGGAGACTTTCTTGAACGTAGTTTCTCTGGTGATGATCTCCTTTTCCTGCTCCTCTGTTTCATATTTCCAATAATGGCGAACAGTAGTATATACCATAAAGCCAAATACAACCATTCCCAACAGAGAAATGGAGAACAGGATCGGACTATGCCAGTCATAATTTGCCGCATCATACTTAAACAGCACATGCGCCACATTGTAAAAGAAATGCATTGCCGACAGACAATATAAGATAAATACATCTCTTCTCGGCTTCATTACATATGCCAGAAGTAAAAACGCCATTGCCGGATACATATATCTCTCGTGCATACGCACAGAAAACATAAAGATTCCAATGATCAGAACAGCACCGATATAGCTGTACTTTGCTTCTGTCTTTTTACAACGGAAGCTGATAAACACCGTCGCAATGATGATCAGCAGAATGAAAATCGTACCCCATGTCTGATAGGTGAGCCCAAGCTTTGCTTCCCCTTGGCTGATCCAGTTTTTGCCACAAAGAGTCCAGAAATTGTAGGCATTAACCGATGCATACTCAAAAGATCCCACTGTATTGGTATATAATGAGATTACCTTCTGCAGACCATAAGGCAGCACAGAGATCACCATACAGAGAATTGCTGTTAAGCCCATTCCCAGATTGATTCCAAACTTCTTCCAGTTAAAATCCTGCAAAAAGACATGATCAATAATTCCATAAATCAGCACCGGTGCAAACATCATTGCCTGGGGTTTCAACAAAATGGCCAATGCAAATAAAAAGTAAGATGGAATCAGCTTTTTCTTTGCGATCAGATAAAACATCCATGCGATAAATACAACGTAAATACTATCCGTCTGCCCCCAGACCACACTATCTAACAAGATTGCCGGGCAGAACAGGTATACTGCTGCCAGAAGTGCTGCTCCCGTTTCACGGAACTTTTCAGATGCAACCTTATAAATAAGGTATCCCATTCCCATATCTGTCAGAATGGACGGCATCTTTGTAAGAATATCGCTTATAGCGGAATCCCACGGAATACTGAACAAGTGACGGAGCCATCCAATCACATATAAAATATAAATATATCCAGGTGGATATCCCTCGGTCATTGTCTCATAAAATTTATGAAAACCATCATTGTAAACCATGTCTGCCCATGCAATAAAGCAGCTCATATCCTGTTCATGGCCATGATACACTCCGCCAATGATGACACGAAGCAAAAATGCAACTACCATTACTGCCACAAATATCGTCAGACCAATGGAACGATCCTGTGGATTGGCAAGTTTTACAACCTCTGTCTTGTTTTTTGTCCTGCTTTTTCCTGCATTTTTTCTGTTTTTGGAACGAATCGACGCCCCGCTCTGTTCCACGACCACTTTTCTGTTCCTCAGAAAACTGCTGATCGGGAAGTACATAGCAAGCATAGCCAGAAAGCCCAGGATTGCTACAGTATTAATCATCCCCATAGTTTTTCTCCTTTTTTATCAATTTATATCAAACATGCTTTTTGACATGTTGATGGGTAAACAAATGCTCCGAACAATATTCATAATTTCCTTCACATTTCGAACAATACCGAAATTCCAATGTCTCATCGTCCAGCTCTGTTCTTCCGCACACGGCACACCGGTGTCTGGCACCGCCATTCTGTCTGCCCGCCTGCTGTACCTGTTTCTTAAAACGTTTCCGGCGTTTAATATCTCCCGGCGATATCCTGCGATAATCACGGCTTGATAAAAAGTATATCAGGAAATTCCCCAGTGCCACAACAATCGCCAGTGCGGCACTAAAATATACTCCCGCAGCAGCAAGAGTTCCTCCCTGACTCAGATAAGAGAAGCCGGATACAATATTTTCAACTACACAGTAGATCAGGTATACCGCATCCAGAACCGCAAGCCATTTCACCTTGATCGGAAGTACAAACCAGAATAAGAATTCCATATTTGGATTTTCTGCCGCAAAAGCAAAAAACATAGACCAGTAAATATACTGAAAACCTGACATATAATATGTGGAATGGATCGCTCCATATAAAATAAAGGCCGCAACAATATTTAACAGCCACCCGCTGATAAAGTACATATTAAACCGAAATGTTCCCCACGCCCGTTCCAGTGACCGTCCAAACAGAAAGAACAAATTAACCTGAATCGCAAAGAACAAAATACTCACAATAAATCCCATTCCGGTGTTAAATCCATATGGCTCGATCAAATATGTCACCAGTCTCCATACTTGTCCATGAAGAACAGCCTCTACGTTCAATGAAAGATAGTTATAGTAAATTCTATTGTCAATCAATCCCAATGCGGCACCTGCACAATACAGCACGATCACATACTTGATCAGATCCGGCACTGCATATTTTCCATATTTCCGCTCCAGTTTATTTAATAATTGATTCATAACCCTCCTATCCCTGCAGCTTCCGGTCATCTGCAGGTACTGTTCCCATCTGTTATTCCATATCATTAATTATGGTATTGGAAATGAATATTCCAATACCATCTATTCTATTGATACGCGTTTTCTTTGTCAAGACACAGATTATTCTACTTTTGTCGATAAAGGGTCATTCCCGGTGGCAGTAAGATCTTATCTACCCCAAGAATTTTTTCCAGACTGTCCCCTTCCTTTGTCACATATACTGTCTCTGCTGTTTTCTCATCCTGTAATGTAGTTCCTTCCACAGCCGTATTGTCCTGTTGCCGTTCTGATGATGTTCCTGACGTCTCCGTCATTTCTTCTGCTGGCTGCATTTCATCCGTTTCTTTCTCCTTTCTGGTTTCCCCGGTCATCTCCCTCTGCATTTTGTCCTTTGTCACATGAACCGCATTTCTTACCTCCCATTTGGCACATGTACTGCCATAAGGAGGCATCCCCCCCTGCGTATTCCCCTTCACCGGCACACATATTGTTTCCCCGATCTGAAGATTATACACATCCACATAAGGATTGGCACGAAGCAGAAGTGCCAGCGGCACTTTGTGTTCCAGGCTGATGGAATACAGAGTATCTCCCGATTTGACTGTATGCATAATACCATTACAATGTTCCATATCTTTCATGCACCTTTCTATGCTTTCCTTTTTCATTATATTCCCAATTTATGTTATTGGTGACAGACTGCTTGCAATCAATTTTTTTTTGTCATATAATAGGAAAATATGGCGATATTTTTGATATCGCATTTTCCTATTAAAAAGGACAGCGAAGGAAGAAAGGAAATATCTTATGAAATTACCATGTCATACACTGGGAATCGATATCGGTTCCACAACAGTAAAGATTGCTATTTTAAACCCTGAGGGTGAGATTATATTTTCTGATTATCAGCGTCACTATGCCAATATTCAGGAGACACTTGCTTCCATTATCAAACAGGCGTTAAAGGAGCTGGGAGATCTTCCGGTTTCTCCGGTTATTACCGGTTCCGGTGGTCTGACACTTTCAAAGCATATGAATGTTCCCTTTGTTCAGGAGGTTGTCGCTGTAGCAACATCCCTGAAAGACTATGCACCCCATACCGACGTTGCCATTGAGCTTGGCGGTGAGGATGCAAAGATCATATATTTTACCGGTGGTATTGACCAGCGAATGAACGGAATCTGTGCCGGCGGTACCGGTTCCTTTATTGACCAGATGGCTACCCTGCTTAAGACAGATGCCGCCGGTCTGAATGAATATGCCAAAAATTATAAATCTATTTACCCGATCGCTGCCAGATGCGGTGTATTTGCCAAAACAGATATCCAGCCTCTGATCAACGAGGGAGCTACCAAAGAAGACCTGTCAGCCTCTATTTTTCAGGCGGTAGTCAATCAGACCATCAGTGGTCTTGCCTGCGGTAAGCCGATTCGGGGAAATGTCGCATTCCTGGGCGGACCTTTACATTTTCTTACGGAGTTAAAACAGGCTTTTATTCGTACATTAAACCTTTCCGGAGATGCGATCATTGCACCGGAGCATTCACATCTGTTTGCGGCATCCGGTGCTGCAATGAATGCAAAAACAGACGAATGTATGTCATCTCTCAGCCAGTTAAATGATGTTTTAGCCAAAAAGATCGATATGGAATTTGAGGTTGCCCGTCTGGAGCCTTTATTTAAGGACGAGGCAGAATACAATGACTTCTTAAAGAAGCATTCGGAGAATGATGTCAAGAAGGGGGACTTTGCTTCTTATAAAGGAGATCTCTTTCTTGGTATTGACGCCGGTTCCACCACCACAAAGGTGGCAGTGATCGGTGAAGACGGAAGCCTTTTGTATTCTTTCTATAGCAATAACAACGGCAGCCCGTTAAAAACGGCCATTAAATCTATCAAAGAAATCTATGAATTGATGCCGGAAGGTGCCAGGATCGTGCGTTCCTGCTCTACCGGTTACGGTGAGGCTCTGCTAAAATCTGCCCTGCTCCTGGATGAGGGCGAGGTAGAGACCGTTGCCCACTACAATGCGGCTGCATTCTTCGAGCCGGATGTTGACTGTATTCTTGATATCGGCGGACAGGATATGAAGTGCATTAAGATCAAGAATCAATCCGTAGATAAGGTTCAGTTAAATGAGGCCTGCTCCTCAGGATGCGGTTCCTTTATCGAAACCTTTGCAAAATCTCTGAATTATGATGTGGCAGATTTCGCAAAGATTGCTTTGTTTGCGCAAAACCCGATCGATCTGGGTTCCCGCTGTACCGTTTTCATGAATTCCAAGGTAAAGCAGGCGCAGAAGGAAGGGGCATCTGTTGCCGATATCTCCGCCGGCCTTGCTTATTCCGTTATTAAAAATGCTCTTTTAAAGGTTATTAAACTGACAGATCCGAAGGATCTGGGCGAAAAGGTCGTGGTTCAGGGTGGTACCTTCTATAATGATGCGGTACTTCGAAGCTTTGAGCGCATCTCCGGCTGTAAAGCAGTCCGCCCGGACATTGCCGGTATCATGGGTGCTTTTGGCGCTGCGCTGATCGCCAGAAACCATTATGAAGGCCAGGAGACAACCATGCTTACCATTGACCAGATCAATGATCTGAAGTTTGAGACCTCCATGGCAAGATGTAAGGGATGTACAAACCACTGTCTCCTCACCATCAACCGTTTCACCGGCGGTCGTCAGTTCATTTCCGGAAACCGATGCGAACGGGGACTTGGCAAAGAGAAAAATAAGGATCATATTCCGAACCTTTTTGAATACAAAAACAAACGTCTCTTCCAGCATTATACTTCTCTTGATGAGGAGCATGCTGTCCGGGGCACCGTTGGAATTCCACGGGTATTAAATATGTACGAAAACTATCCATTCTGGTTCACCTTCTTTACGGAGCTTGGATACCGGGTCGTTGTATCGCCGGAATCCAATCGTAAGATCTACGAGCTTGGTATTGAATCCATTCCAAGTGAATCCGAATGTTATCCGGCTAAGCTTGCCCACGGTCATGTGACCTGGCTGATCCGCCAGGGCATTGACTATATCTTCTATCCTTGTATTCCTTATGAGCGTACTGAGGTAGAGGACGCCAATAACCATTACAACTGCCCGATCGTCACCTCCTACGGTGAAAATATCAAAAATAATATCGAAGAACTCCGTGACGACAAGATTACATACCAGAATCCATTTCTTTCTCTGGAAAGTGAAGCGATCGCCACAAAACGTCTGGTAGAGTATTTCACCGAGGAAAACGGTATCTCGGCCGATGAGATCCGCCATGCCGCCGCTGCTGCCTGGAAGGAAATGCAGGCAGTCCGCACGGAAATGGAACAAAAAGGCGAGGAAGTATTACAGTATCTGAAAGAAACCGGCCGCCGTGGAATCGTTCTGGCCGGACGTCCATATCATACAGATCCGGAAATCAATCACGGTATTCCTGATCTGATCACATCCTATGGTGTTGCCGTACTGACCGAAGACAGTATCTCACATCTCGGCAAAGTAGACCGGCCAACCATCGTTATGGATCAGTGGATGTATCATTCCCGTCTGTATCAGGCAGCATCATTCGTAAGCACGCAGTCAAATCTTGATTTAATTCAATTGAATTCCTTTGGCTGTGGTCTGGATGCCGTAACAACAGATCAGGTCAGCGATATTCTGACGAAACGTAACAAGATCTATACCGTATTAAAGATTGATGAAGTGAATAATCTGGGAGCGGCAAGAATCCGTATCCGTTCCCTGCTGGCGGCTGTCAAGGAACGTGCCGCCAAGGATATACAGCCACAGCCAGATGTGGATACAGCACATCACAGAGTTATCTTTACAGAAGAAATGCGCAAGGAATACACGATCCTGGTGCCACAGATGTCTCCAATTCATTTTGATATTTTGGAGCCGGCATTGGCATCCTGCGGTTATAAACTGAAGATCCTGCCTAGCACACCGGCCGCTGTTGATTATGGCCTGAAATATGTCAATAATGACGCCTGCTATCCGTCGCTGATCGTCATTGGTCAGTTTATGGAAGCACTGTTGTCCGGAGAATACGATCTGGATAAGGTGGCACTGATCATTACCCAGACCGGCGGCGGATGCCGTGCTACCAATTATATCGGTTTCATAAGACGTGCGCTGGAAAAAGCCGGTATGGGACAGATTCCGGTTGTTTCTATGAGCGCCGGCATCGAGAAAAACCCCGGTTTAAAGATTAATCTGAAGATGGCACACCGTGCAATCCAGGCATTGATCTACGGTGATGTATTTATGCGTGTTCTCTATAAGACAAGACCTTATGAAGCGGTTCCCGGCTCAGCCAATGCCCTTCACGAAAAATGGAGAGCCATAGCCCAGAGAGCCGTCCGCAATGGAAATAAATCAGAATTTAAGAAGAATATCCGTCAGATCATTAAAGAATTTGATGAGCTTCCACTAAAAGATATCGAAAAGCCTCGTGTTGGAATTGTAGGAGAAATCCTTGTCAAATTCCTTCCACTGGCAAACAATTATCTGGTAGAGCTTCTGGAGGCGGAAGGTGCAGAGGCAGTTTGTCCTGATCTTTTGGACTTCTTTATGTACAGCCTGTATAATGCTAACTTCAAGGCAGAATACCTTGGCAAAAAGAAATCTTCTGCACATATTAACAACTTCCTGATCTCCTATCTGGAACATTACCGTAAGGTTGCCAATGACGCTCTGGCTGCCAGCAATCGTTTCGAGCCAACCACAAGAATCAATAAGCTGGCAGAATATGCAGAGCCGATCGTCAGTGGCGGTAACCAGACCGGAGAAGGATGGTTCCTGACCGGCGAAATGCTGGAGCTGATCCATTCCGGCGTGCCAAATATCGTATGTACCCAGCCATTTGGCTGTCTGCCAAACCATGTGGTAGGTAAGGGTGTTATTAAAGAGCTGCGCCGCCAGTATCCGGAATCCAATATCGTAGCCGTTGACTACGATCCGGGTGCCAGCGAGGTAAACCAGTTGAATCGTATCAAGCTGATGCTTTCCACTGCTGTCAAAAACCTGCGCGAAGGCAAAAGTGAGCATGACGCATAGACAGATGCGGGAACCTGCTTCCAGCAGATGGCGATGCGGCATGAGAACGCGCCCGCGAGTTTGAAAAAGCAAGGCTTTTTCAAACTTTTGGCCTGAGCCCTGTCAACTACAGCATAAAATACGCGCGAAGGCAAAAGTGAGCATGACGCATAGACAGATGCGGGAGCCTGCTTCCGGCAGATGGCGATGCGGCAATAAGGGATACAGATGATATCATCTGTATCCCTTATTTATTTCTAATTATTTATTTGCGATGTTTTACTCCTCATCCTTTTCCCTGAAATAATCCGCATTAAACACAGTACTTCTCGGATATGTGATCTGTTCTCCTGATGACTTTGTCTGAATTCCCGCCTCCCGCTTTTGTGTTTCAATACGATTCAAGGTGTCCAGATTTAAAGGCATAGACGTGTATTCCACCTCTTCCTTCTGCTCATCGGCAGATTCAGGTGCTTTTTCCGTTCTTTCCTGCCGGGGAGCTTCTCCGGTAAACATCTGACCCGGATTTTCCAACTGCTCCGGCTCCACCAGCATCCCCTTTTTCTCCATACGGCGATATGTGATATAAATTCCCACAGCAAGTACTGCTGTTACCGCAATACCGCCTTCGACTCCAAAGGCTCCGCCACTGATCAGACTTCTTCCCTCAGTAAAGGAGGTAAGAAAGACAGAATTTCCCTGTGCCATGCCACTGACCGGTATTCCAAAAATATTGTTCTGCAGAAAATTCCATCCGGAATGAAGTGCTGCCACCATCCAGATATTTCCTCGTTCCACAAAGATCAGACCAAACAGCAATCCACACAGGAATATATTGATAAATGCCAGAAATGTCATATGATCATTGCTCATATGCATTGCCATAAATACCCCACTACTGATGACCACAGAGTACCAGACCGAATGATTCCGCGAAAGAGAAACCAGAAGATATCCTCTGCAAATCACTTCCTCTGCCATCCCCTGTATCATATATCCTACAAAGTAAAGCACGATATAACCCGGTATCATGTCCGCTGACACTCCCCCGAAATGCACGGCCCCGGTTCCTATGCAGAACAGATAGGCTCCTCCAAAAAGAACAACTGCCCACAAAAGTCCCTTGATATATCGAACTAGAATATGCCCTCTGGTAAATCCCATAGAGGAAAAGGAGCGTTTCTCAATCAAACGGCAGTATCCGACGTACAGTGCGATCAATAAAATCTCTGCAAACAATGTATAGATCAACAGCCATTCCGGCTGTGCCTGCAGCAACGCACTGTATTTATCCATATCCACACTGCCGTTCCATAAGCCTCCTGTCACATCAGAGCTGCCGGCTCTTTCAAACCAGGATGCCGCATCCGGTCTGCTGGCTATATATACGAGAAGCCCTGGCACCATGGCCATGGCTTCTACAAAAATAGATATCACATACAGCAGGATAAAGATTGCCATCTCTCTCCACATACTATGCGCTTTTGTATTCCCGGCATCCTTCATAAATGCCGGCATTTTTATCTCTCTCATATATTATTTCAATTCCTTCAGGAAGGTCTCGATACGATCAAGTCCCTTCTCAATCTGCTCCAGCGAGATTGCATAAGACAGACGGATATGATCCGCAAATCCAAAATCAGCACACGGAACTACTGCTACATTGTACTCTTCAATCAAAATCTCTGCCATCTTGGAGGTATCCTCGATCTTTGTTCCCTTATAATCCTTACCGAGAACATCGCTGACATCCACGAATACATAAAATGCACCCATCGGCTCAATCGTGCTTACATAAGGCATTGCACAGATTCTCTGATACATATACTGACGACGCTTATCAAACTCTGCATGCATCTTTGCCACGGAATCCTGTGGACCGTTCAGAGCCTCTACAGCAGCCTTCTGTGCAATAGAGTTCGGATTGGAGGTCTGATGACTCTGTACACTGCTCATCATCTTTGCGATCTCCTTAGAAGATCCTGTATAACCAATTCTCCATCCTGTCATCGCATAGCTCTTTGCAAGACCACTACATGTAATGGTTCTGTCATAAATTTCCTTACCAAAGGAGGCAATGCTGATATGCTTCTGATCGCCATAAACAAGATTTTCATACATCTCATCGGCAACCACATAAATATCACTCTCTACTACCACATCAGCGATAGCACGAAGCTCCTGCTCCGTATAAAGCATACCGGTAGGATTGTTTGGTGTATTCAGTACAACAGCCTTTGTCTTATCGGTAATGGCTTTTTTCAGATCCTCTGCCTGCAGCTTGTAGCTCTGCTCCTTGGTGGTCTTTACGATCACCGGTACACCGCCGGCCAGTTTAACGATCTCAGGATAACTGAGCCAGAATGGTGCCGGAATGATCACCTCATCTCCCGGATTGATCAGTGCTGTAAAAATATTGGTCAGAGAATGTTTTCCTCCATTGCTGATCACAATCTGATCCGGTGCATAATCAAGTCCATTAAATGACTTAAATTTCCTGGAAACAGCTTCCTTGAGCTCATTCGTTCCGGAAGCCGGTGTATATTTTGTAAATCCATCATGAATTGCCTGAATTGCAGCATCACAGATATTCTCCGGTGTATTAAAATCCGGCTCTCCTGCGCCGAAGCCTACAACATCCTTCCCCTGCGCACGCAGTTCCTTTGCCTTTGCAGTAATCGCCAATGTAGAAGATGGCTTTACCGCTGCTGCTTTTCTGGATAATTCTAATGACATAATAATTGCCCCTTTCCTTGGTAATACTTAGTAAAATATGAAAATCTCCTTTCAAATTTATACCACAAAGCGAGGATTGCGTCAATGTATAATTGTATACAATTTTAATCTTTTTAACTCAATCCCTGTATTTTTCTAATAATTTACTGTCCTACGGTAATTTCCGCCCCCTTACTGTTTTCCTGTCCCAATGCACTTCCATAAATAAATTTCTGCATTGCCCTGACATTCTTGTCCAGGGAATCCGGAAGGATAACAGACATACTGCGGACTCTGGTAATCTTATATGCTCCCTCCACCGGCACATTCAGGGTCTCTAACTTGGAATTGTGGCTTCGAACCTCCACTCCCTGATACAGATAATTAACCAGATCTGCCTTGTCAATATTGGTTTTCACCAGCGGCATCAGCTTTGGCACCATAGCGATCAGCTCCAGTGCCGATTTGTCCATCAGCTTTTTGTAAATTGCCGACATTACGGTACGATGGCGAAGTGTTCTTGCAAAATCTCCGTACTGTCCATCCTTCTGTACATAACGGATCCGCGCATAGCCCAGTGCCTGATTGCCATTCATATGATTCACACCCACATGAAGCGTACGGTTTGATCTTTCTGAAATATAGTTGGTCTTATTCAGATATGCCACCTCATCCTCTGCCAGTTTGATATCTACACCGCCCAGGGCCTCGATCACCTGCTGGAAGGAATCAAAATTCACAAGTACATATCCATCCACGTCAATACCGAAGTTTTTATGGATTGTTTTTAGAAGCGTCTTCATGCCGCCATTGTGATATGCCGCATTGATCTTATTGTCCGAAAAACCCGGTATCTGCACATAAGTATCACGCATGATCGAGGTCAGACGCAGCGCACCATCCTTTCGGTTCACCGTAGCGATCATAATGCTGTCCGTTCTGCCACGGCCTCCTCCGATGGCTTCCTCGCCACAGACAAGAATATTGATCACGTCCTTTGACTGGCTCACGCTGTCTGCACTGTCCAGATGAATCTTATCCGGATCAATCTCTTTCAGATCTTCAATGCCGGTATCCTGGTCGAAATACTCTTCCTGTGCTTTTTCATTATCGTTATTTTTAACATAAATCTTGCCATAATTATAGCTGAACACACCATAAGCAATCCCGATAATAACAGCAAGTGCTGCCACCACACCAATCACAATCTTTGCCCAAACAGGCAGTTTTCTCTGCTTCGGCATATCGTCCGAAATTTCCGGAATCTCTTTTTTGTCTTTGTCCTTCATATGAATCTCCATTTTGTTTTGTTAAATCACAACAGGACAGAGCCGTACCCTGTCCCATTTGAATTTAATTCTTAAAGCTGTGAATTGGCGCAGGAATACGTCCGCCTCTGTTAATGAACGCACTGCAGTCAAAGGAATTGACCGGCATTACCGGTGCATATCCCAATAAGCCACCAAACTCGACGGTATCTCCAACCTTCTTGCCAATTACCGGAATCAGACGCACAGCCGTTGTCTTCTGATTCACCATACCGATCGCCATCTCATCCGCAATAATACCGGAAATTGTAGTTGCCTTAGTATCTCCCGGAATGGCAATCATATCAAGACCTACCGAACATACGCAGGTCATAGCCTCAAGCTTCTCTAAAGTCAACGCTCCATCCACAACGGCATTGATCATGCCCTGATCTTCACTGACCGGAATAAATGCGCCACTTAAGCCGCCCACATAAGAAGATGCCATAACGCCGCCTTTTTTCACCTGATCATTCAAAAGAGCAAGGGCTGCTGTAGTACCCGGAGCACCGGCTCGTTCCAGTCCCATCTCCTCAAAGATATCAGCAATACTGTCACCGATCGCCGGAGTCGGAGCCAGAGAAAGATCAATAATACCAAATGGAATATTTAATCTTCTGGATGCCTCTCTTGCAACAAGCTGACCTACACGGGTAATCTTAAACGCTGTCTTTTTCACCGTTTCACAAAGAGAACCAAAGTCCGTACCATGCTCTGCCTCTAATGCCTTTCTCATAACACCTGGTCCGCTGACACCGACATTGATAATAGCATCCGCCTCCGTAACACCATGAAAGGCACCTGCCATAAACGGATTGTCATCCGGCGCATTACAAAATACTACCAGCTTTGCACAGCCAATGCTGTCGTTTTCTTTTGTATATTCTGCTGCCTGCAGGATAATCTCACCCATCATCTTGACTGCATCCATATTCAGTCCGGTCTTGGTAGAGCCCAGGTTAACAGAGCTGCAGACAAAATCCGTCTCTGCCAGAGCCTGCGGAATAGAACGGATCAACAGTTCGTCCGCCTCGGTCATTCCCTTTGACACAAGGGCACTGTATCCACCGATAAAATTGATTCCAAGGGTCTTGGCTGCACGATCCAGAGTCTTTGCGATCGTCACAAAATCCTCCGGCTTCTTGCATGCGGCACCGCCCACCAATGCGATCGGAGTCACTGAAATTCTCTTATTTACAATGGGAATTCCATACTCACGCTCAATCGCCTGTCCGGTTGGTACCAGATTCTTTGCCACAGTCGTAATACGATTATAGATCTTTTCATTTAACGCATCCAGATCGCTATCAATACACTCCAGAAGACTGATACCGATCGTAATGGTACGCACATCGAGATTTTCTTTCTCGATCATATTATTGGTCTCTAACACTTCATTTATGTTTATCATTGTCATCCTCCACGTCTCTCCAGCCCCAGATTTCGGAGCCATCAGTGTAACATCACTAGTACAGCGAAGTTGCGAAGCAACTTCTAATATGAACTCGTCAGAGTTCATTATATTCTGTGCATCTGGTCAAAAATATCCTCACGCTGTGCATGGATAATACAACCCAGCTCTTTGCCAATCTCTTCCAGATCTGCCGCAAAGGTATCAAAATCGCTATCGCATTTTGCTGTGTCAACGATCATCATCATATTAAAGAAACCGTCTACGATCGTCTGGGAAATATCCAGAATATTTACCTGATGATCTGCAAGATAAGTACATACTCCCGCAATAATTCCAACGCTGTCTTTTCCAACTACTGTAATTACAATCTTTCTCATGATTCCCTCATTTCCGCCTTGCTGCTATCGCCGCTTCGGCTTTTATTTTCTTATATTTTAAATTTAATAACTTAAAATGATAATTCATTTATTGGTGCTTTCCATTAGAGAGCTGATTCCAGAAAATCCATGGATAACTGCCCTGTCTCCGTATTCTGCTCATTTCCACCTGTCAGCACAAGTTTAGAAGGTTTATCCCTTTTTGCCACCGACAGATCAAAGGGCAGTACATTCATCCCCAATTCTTCCCACAGCTTACATTTGACCGCTTCATAAGCAAGCTCCGGATAATTATTTTCCTTGGAAAGATGTGCCAGGAAGATATATTTCAGATCATCATGAAGAAGCCGGCATAAAAGCTCTCCCGCATCCTCATTGGACAAATGTCCCCGTTCACTTAAAATACGACATTTTAATGAATACGGGTAGGGTCCTGTTTCCAGCATACTGATGTCGTGATTTGCCTCCAGAAGAATGACCTCACTCCCCTCCAGATGAGAGATCGTGTAGTCATCATAAACACCTAAGTCTGTCGCCATACCAACCTTGTGGCCGGAAGCCTCTACTGTATAGCACACCGGGTCTGCCGCATCGTGAGACATGTGAAACGGTGTCACTTCCAGACTTCCAATCGTCACCGGACGATCTGCATAAACCTGATATAAATGCTCCATAGTCACAAGCCCCTTGCTGTCCTTCTGACGGATTCCGTCCAAAGTTCCGGCAGTGCCGTAAATCGGCACATGGAAATACTTTGTCATCATTGGAATCCCCTGAATATGGTCTGTATGCTCGTGGGTCACAAAAATCGCATCAAGACTTTCCGGTGACACATGAATCGACTTCAAACCGTCCACAATCCTTTTGCGGCTGACTCCCGCATCGATCAGAATTCTGGAATCTCCGTCTCCTATATAAATGCAATTGCCACTGCTTCCGCTGGCAATACTACATATCTGCATGATCTTTCTCTTCCTTTCCTTGTTATACCCAGTATATTTTTACCTCATCATTTTCATGTACCGGCGACGTAAAATCAGAGGATACACCATTGATCAGAGTTTCCAGACGATTTCCTTTTGCCACGGACAGATCAAATGGATAAAAATCAAGAACATCTACGAGAATATATTCCTTTTTGTTTTTCAGTACCACCGAATCTCCATTGACTGTTATGGGCAGTTCAACACCTTCCGGTGATGTCTTTTGCAAGCCGGAAACCGGCTGCTGTGACTCTAAAGCTCCTTCTGCCGTCTGGTGATCTGACGCTCCTTTCACCTTAGGAATATCTTCTGTCACGTTACCCGGAATGCTATCGTCCGTTTTGGCATCCTCTGCATCCTGTCGCAGGGAGGATATCTCTCCGGATTCCATATCCTTCTCTGTGATATGACCTTCCGCTACCTGCTCAGCCTCCTGCATTTCTCCATTTAAAACAGCTTCCGGAACCTGTCCTTCGCCATACTCTTTTATAAGCTCCTGATAATTTGGCTCTTCCTTTTTAATCTCACAGGCAATAGTAAAATTATCATACACCTTCGTCTCCATGTCTGCTGACGCATTATTTACATATGCTCTGCCCCGGCAGACAATGTCCATAAACTCCAGCACCTGCTCCAGGGTATAATATTCCAGAATTTCTATCTCGTCATTTTCCTGTATCTCATAATACTGGGAGACCAGTTCTCCATTTACCTGTACGAACCTTGGACATGTAATGGGTTTTCTGTTAAATATAAAATGGATCGCGGAATGATACTCTTGGATCTCTCCGATTGTCATCACAGCATCCTTTCCTGCTGTAGATGCCTTGATCTCAATCTTATCATTTTGTGAAAGAGCTCCACTTAATGCGCTTTCTTTCCCATTGAGATTTACCACTGCAGAATCCCCCGGCTCCCCGCGTTTCATCCGTTTCTCTCCATTTACAGAATAGTTGAGTGCTTTTCCTCTCTTCGGAAAAAGGTCTTCATTCGGATATCCCATCTGCATAGCCGCATCTACTACTGTCAGTTTACTATTGTCATACAGCTTGATTCGTTCTCCGTTTAATGTCACAAATATAAAATTATTTTTCTGTTCATAATAGTTCAGGCAAATGCCTACCGGTGTCACCAGAAGAGAATCTACTTTGATATTTTTTTGTAAGAACTCTATCTGCCCCATCACCTCGGATCCCCTCAAAGCCACTCGTTCCTTCGGAATTCCAAGATTATCCGCAAGGGTCTCCTCGAAGCCCATCATTTTTCCTCCGCCGCCTACTACAAACACAGCGCTGACCGGCTTGCCTCCATTCAGCTCCTTGATCCGGTCTGCAACTCTGGTGGTAATTTCCCGCACCACCGGTTCTGCCACCTCTGCAATTTCTTCAGAAGATATTTTATGTGACAGTCCCATAATATCATGAACGGTCACCTGCTTTCGCATGGTACTCTGACATTTCATTTTCTCTGCCTCACCAAAATCCAGCAGATAATGTCTCGCCAACGCTTCCGTAATCTCATCTCCGGCAGACGGAATCATTCCATAGGCAATAATACTGCCATCATTCGTGATCGAAATATCAGATGTACCGGCTCCCACATCCACCAAAGCAATATTCAGTAAACGGAACTTCTCCGGTATCGCTACATTCATAGCCGCAATCGGCTCCAGAGTAAGATTCGCCACATAAAGACCGGCCTTTTCTACCGCAGCATAAAGACCATCCACCACCTCATCGGGCAGAAATGTAGCGATCAGTTCTGTACGGATCGTATTGGCTTTGTGTCCTTCCAGATTTGTAATCGGATAATCATTCTGATAATAGCGGATCACAGAATACCCCACACAATAAAAACGAATATCATCATTCTGCTGCTCCTGTCTCAGCAGATCATATGCCTTTTCCACACCAAGCATATCCAAGGAATAAACATGCTCATTGGTCACTACCGTCTCATAATTAAAATGCATCTCTGCACATGCTACAACCGTCTTTAAAACACGTCCGGCTGCTGCAATACAAACATCCGTCAATTTTCTCCCGATCAACTGCTCCAGCTTCTGCTTCACCTGAATGATCGTGTCCGCAACAGCCTGTATATCATGGATCTGTCCATCCAGCATCGCTCTTGTCTCGTGTTCCACCGACTCCTGTGCCACCACAACAAATCCATTTGTGGAGGTGCGATATCCTACTGTGCCAACAATACTGCGGGTACCTATATCCAGACCAAACACCAATGGTTCTGTCAGCTTCTTTACCATCGCCGCAATATTCACATTGCTTTGTGATGCTTTTGCAGCCGTTGTTTTTCTTTTTCCCGATTTTGAACCAGTTGTTTTTCTGGTCTGTACCGTCTTTTTCTCTGCCATGGACTTCTCCTTTCCAACATATTTCCCATATTATTTAATTATAGCATGAAACAAAGAATGTGGTCAATAAAATTGAAGGGCCGCTGCCTTTACGCAACGACCCCTCATTTATAATAGAGAAAAGAGTAAGCAAAATCACCTTACGATCATTTTCTGTCTGTCATTATTTAATTGTAAGCTTGAATGTAACAGAAATGCTCTTCTTGAATTTGAACTTCTTACCATAGCTTGCAGGGTAGCTTGCAGTCTTATCACCATTCTGCTTGCTTCCTACTCTATTGTAGATAGAAATACGATACTTGTTTGGATCCTCTTTCTTCTCCAACTGACCGGCTGCAACAGCCTTCATACCGGAAACTTTCTTTCCATCGCACTTAACAGAAACACCGGAAACCTTAATCTTCTTTGCACTGTGATCCTTAAGAATATCCTTGATATCAACATAGAATACCTGGGCGTCTACATTCTTAGATTTCTTGTTTTTAAGAGTAACTGTATATGTAGCAGTACCTTTCTTGTTCTTTACTGTAACAGCAGTCTTGTTGGTATCCTTAGAAGAATCATTACCGCCAGCCCAGTTCCATTTTGTGTCAGCATAACCCATAACAGCTTTGTAGCTGCCAGCTGCGCTTGCCTTTGTACCAGTGTAAGCAACACCGGAAACTGCTACTGTAGCTGCTAATGCTACCGAAAATACTCTCTTAATTGTCTTTCTCATTGTATCGTCCTCCTGTGATTATTATATTTTTGCGGAATACACTTTGATTTTCAAAAAATATATCAAAGTTGCACACCTCATTGACATAATTATTGTATCGCCAATGTGACATTTTGTCAACTTTTTATTGCTATTTTTTATATTTTTGTATATTTTGACTGATTGATCACTTTATTTCATAGAAAATTCCCCGGCAGAGTACTTTGCCCTGCCGGGGAACTGATATTTGCCCTTTATTTATTAATAATGTTATCCTTCAATAGTAATACATTTCTTATTTTCCGCCGATTGCCCATCTTTCTTCGGAACCTTCAACTGCAAAATACCATTTTCAAATTTCGCAGAAATCTCATCCTCTGTAATATCTTCACCAACATAAAAACTTCTGCTCATACTGCCGGCATAACGCTCCTTACGGATATACTTTCCGTTTTTCTTTTCCTTGGTATCTTTATCCAGTCCCTTGGCTGCTGAAATTACAATACATCCATCCTTTAGCTGTGCTGTAATCTCATCTTTCTTAAAACCAGGCAGATCAATATCTATCTCATATGCATCGTCTGTCTCCCGGACATCCGTCTTCATCAGATTCTTTGCATGTTTTCCGTACAATGCTTTCTTTGCCGGATACATTGCCTTTTCAAAATCCTTCTCAAACGGAAAATCCTCCATCCAGTCATCAAATAAATTTTCTCCAAAAATACTAGGTCTTAACATAAGTCATTACTCCTTTCCTTCTTGTGACAAGTGTCGGAAATATGAGTTTCCCAATGAAGCTTCATAGGCACTTAGACTTTAAAACCTTTTCTTATCTTCGAAATATGTTATAGCACTTTTTGTTAGCCACGTCAAGTGTTGAGTGCTAATTTTGTGTGAAACTTTTGTGAACGATACACATATCCGCTATTTTCTTCCAATCTGCTTATCATAAGTGAGAATATGATCCACAAGCCAATCCGTCACGATCGACAAGATCTCATCAATCGTTTCCTCCTGATGCTCATCAATTGAATCCAGATCCCACTCCGCCATCTGTCTGCGCAAGGCATCATGCTGTACCTTCTGCATAAACATATTTTTGTAACCAATAGACTCCATATAAGCTTCTTCGTGGGCAAAATGCGTGTCTGTATAATCCCGAAGCTCCTCCAAAATGGAGCGGATCTCGTCATATTTGTCATGCACAAATTCTTTGTTTTTCAGCTCGTAAATCTGATCTGCTATCTCAAAAAGACGTTTATGCTCCTGATCGATCTGATCAATTCCCGTCTTAAATTCCTCTTTAAACTCGTACATAAGAATCATTCATTCCTTTCTCAGCTGCCGGCTCTGTGACTGCGTTCCAGAACCCAGCGGTATAAAAATAAAGTTTTCACACTGTCTCCTATCCAAAATAGCCCTGTGATTTCTTCCCGTCTTCTTTTGCCTGACCATAGGTTTTGTAATGCTCAATCACCTCAGCCATCTGCTCATCAGACAGCACATTCGGAGTCGAGATTGCCATTGCACGCCACTCAACCTGAGCACACCACTCACATGTCATAGCGACTGCAAATGCCTTCTCCAAAGAGTCACCATATGCAACCATGCCGTGATTTGCCATGAGAAGTGCCTTACTGTCAGTACCACGGAGACACTCACGAACCGCAGCTGCCAGCTCCGGTGTTCCATATGTAAAATAAGGTACTGTTGGCACCGTTGCAACACCGGTATCTGCGATTGCATAATGAGTCGCCTTTAAGTCAACACCGGCACAGGCAAGTGTTGTACAATACATAGAATGTGCGTGAACGACTGCACGGGCATCCGGTTTCTCCAGATAAAATGCAGCATGAAGCCCATTTTCGCTGGAAGGCTTGCGCTTTCCATCCACAACATTGCCCTGAAGATCCATAACAACGACATCCTCCGGCGTCGTCTGTGCATAAGGAATCCCTGATGGGCTGATTGCCATATATCCTGTCTCCGGATCATAAATACTGATATTTCCGGCAGTTCCAATAGTCAGACCTGACGAAATAAGCTGATTACCATAATCTACGATTTTTTTTCTGATTTCTTCTAATAACATAATATCCCTGTCCTTTTCTCAAATTTTATCAGCCTGTAGCTGCTCTTTTTATTTTAACATACCAGTCTTGATTTCTCTACATAAATTTTGTGATCTGCGCCTGTGTTGCTGAGCCTTTATCTTACTGGTCAATCCGGAAATGCATCGGAATCCCGTTCTTGTATTTGAACACCGGCTCTCCCTTGATCAGCGGCAGAAAGTAATTCAACGCATCTACCGTAACATTATTGCCCTCCGGAGAGATCCATTCCACCGGAAATTTCTTCTCCTTATTTGCTACATCCTGAACAGGACATGGAATGATCTCTACCCGATACGGATTATTGCTGATCCGTTTAAACGCTGCCATAATACCGCTCTGATGATACTCAATGCCAAATTCTGCGGCGGCTCCTCCAATACGCTCAGATTCCTCCAGATCTGTCAAAGAAGCGGCATGGCTGCTGCAACGCTGCATCACATTTAACTCAATGGAACGCACCTTACACTGAAAATGCTTTGCCGTGTACTCCTCCAGTTTCTTTCCAATGCCGGCATTTTGTGTATGGCCAAAGGCATCCTTCGCCTGTTCCTCTGACCCTCCATCCGGGAACGTCACGCCCTCTGAAACAGCGATGATAACTGCCTTATATCTTGTCATGGCATTTTTGACATCCTGAATATACTGCTCTAAAGTAAATGTACTCTCCGGCAGATAGATCAGGTGTGGCGCCGGCTCTCCGTTTGCCCGAAGAACACAGGAGGAAGCGGCAAGCCATCCGGCATCCCTTCCCATGATCTCTACAATAGTGACGGATGGAATCGAGTAAACCCGTGAATCCCTGATAATCTCCTGTAAAGAAATCGCCACATACTTTGCTGCAGAGCCAAAACCGGGCGTATGATCTGTCTCCATCAGATCATTATCAATAGTCTTTGGAACTCCTACAACACAGATATCAATCTGCTCCCTCTTAAGATAGGCATCCAGTTTCATCACAGTATCCATGGAGTCATTGCCTCCGATATAGAAAAACACCTTGATGTGATGCTTCTGAAGATTCTCAACAATCGTTTTATACTGTAAATCATCTTCCTCCAGAGACGGAAGCTTGTACCGGCATGAACCAAGAATCGTGGATGGAGTCTTCATTAGAAGATCCTTGTCCTCCTCATTCATAATAATATGCCGCAGATTGATCAAATGATCATTTATGATCCCCTCAATACCATTGAGTGCACCATAAATCTCATCCACCTCCTCTGTCTTCTCTGCCCTTGCAAATACCCCCGCTAATGTGGCATTGATCGCCGCTGTCGGTCCTCCGGATTGTGCGATTGCAATGTTAAACATGATCGAATCTCCCTTCGTTTATTTTCTCTCAGCAAAATATTCTGTGATACTGCAGATATTTTCCCCCTCTATATCAGCTTCTCTGTCCATTCTGCTTCCTTAAATCCCACAAGTACTGTATCATCCTTCACTATCATGGGACGCTTTACAAGCATGCCATTTTCTGACAGAAGCTGAAGCTGCTCCTCTTCACTCATCGCAGCCAGCCTGTCCTTGAGCTGCAGCTCTCTGTAAACTGATCCACTGGTATTAAAAAATCTTTTCAGAGGAAGCCCACTTGTCTCATGCCACTTTTTCAATTCATCATAGGAGGGATTCTCCTCTGCTATATGGCGTTCTGTATACTTTATATTATGCTCGTCAAGCCACTTTTTAGCCTTCTGACATGTTGAACATTTCGGGTAACAAATAAACAGCATATCACCTGTCCTCCCTTTCCGCGATCAATGCCTCGTATTTTAACTGATAACCGATCAGTCTCGGAATATACTCCGGCGGAGTACGTCTGGCTGCCTCCCAGTCCTCCAGTGTACGCACAGGAATACCGGTATGCTCAGAAAACTTCCTCCGCGACATCCCGGTCCCTTCTCTCAACTCTCTGATCACTTTCGCTGTGTCCATAATCATCCTCCTCGCACTGCGTTTTCTTTATTGTAACACAACGAGAAGGGTTATGCAATGCGTGAAAATGAAATAATAAAATTACCTAAAAAATGCTAATAGATCACATAACGGATATTTAATAACTCAAACTTCCCACACCAGAAAATAAATTGTGCCCAGACTGTTTCGGATGTGGCACGGTTTTCAATATGATTTTTGGCTCCCAAGAAGAATGCACCCGGAAGGCTGTGATCTGGAAATTGCCGCAGATCAGTAGGCTTGCCTGGATGTCTTTGCTTTGCATGTTTCGATGAATACGTGCCTGGACGATCGAGCCTCCAGGGCGGGCTCAGTTATTTCAGTGGGCACGCTCCCGCTACGTCGCACTACGCAGTGGTGCATAACGCTGCAAAAAACGCAGCGTAAACACCAGCGAGTGCGAAAGTGCCCTTTGAAATACCTGAATCCCCCCTGAGGCGAGTACGGGAAGACACGTTCATCGAACATCGAAACAGCAAAGCAATCAGACTTCCCGCAAGCCGTTAGTGACAAGGCAATTTCCAGACACAGCTTCGGATATTCAGGCTCTTAAAAGCCAAAAATCATATTCAATACCCCGGAACATCCGAAACAGTCTGGGCATATTATAGTTCTTGGTGTGGGAAGTTTGAGTTAATAAATTTTCTTTTGTCAACCATTCCGTTATTTTGGTTGACAATTTTCTTTTTTCTGTGTTACAGTAAAAAGCGTGCAAATTATTATGTTTTTATGTGAATGGAGCTTCCTGTATAATAAAAAATGTGGATGTTGAAAATTGAAAATACCTCAGAGT